>Ga0172379_10000253_pt1 | contig 145343 bp, 140 predicted proteins | sample GrowelOW334metaG_FD_119756 | JGI IMG/M metagenome (GOLD analysis project Ga0172379, IMG submission 119756) | Groundwater microbial communities from an aquifer near a municipal landfill in Southern Ontario, Canada - Groundwater well OW334 metaG | ecosystem: Environmental > Aquatic > Deep... | reverse complement strand
GTCTTCACTTTGCTGACAATGCTATTGGCAGTTGTCGATTTGTCCAGCAGTTTTACGCCGTGCCGAACGAGGGCGACCCGCACACCAACCGTAATGCAATCTATCAACTATTGGACATCCCCGTGGAGGCCGGCAGAATGCTGGACTCGACGGGAGCGTTCAGGAATTGTTATTGGGCGTAAGGTTTAGGGGCTAGTTAGGGTTTTGAAGTGAAGGCTGAGGTGCCTTCTTATAACCACACCTACTGACCTAACTAGCTTCTACGCCCTAACCTTATGACTGTTTCTGCCGCATGGCTCTGGCAACGTCACGGGCGACTTCACGCTTCTTTATCGATGATCGTTTGTCGTGCGCTTTCTTACCGCGGGCTAGACCAACGCCAACTTTCACTAAACCGCGTTGCGTGAAGAATTTCAACGGGATGAGCGTGCAACCAGCGCTGTGCATCTTGCCAATGAGGCTGGCAATCTCGCTGCGCTTCATCAGCAAGCGTCGGTCACGATCCGGCACGTAGTGTGCTTGCACCGCAGCGGCCGGCTTGTACGGGCCAATGAACGCGTGCACCAGCCACAGGCTGCTCCCGCGCAGGCTCACGTACGCGCCCTGCAGGCTCACATTCCCACCCTTCACGCTCTTCACCTCTGGGCCGGTGAGGGCAATGCCTGCATCGTACGACTCCAGGATGTCGTAGTTGAACGTGGCTTTCTTGTTGCGGGCGAGCTGGGGCATAGGAAGAGTATAGAGAATATAGCGGCCCGTGTCCTTGGTGGGAGCACGGGCCGGATGTTTAGGCGGCCGAATGGGTACTTTCGGCGAAGAAGGGCGAGGCTTTACTGTGCATGAAGCGACGCAGTCCGCGCTCACTCATGTCGAGCAGGTAAGCCGTGCAGAAGGTCGCGTACGCGTCTGAGAGCATGGTCCGTAGCTGATCGAGATCAGGTTTGGTCGGATCGCCATTCAGATCGGCGATACGTTGCATGCACATGTGGATGAGATGGCCGGCGGTCTTGTTGGCGTCATCGCCGCCATGTAGGTCCATTTGGTGGTTTTCACCGAGACTCACGCAGGCGGTGAATTCCAGCGCACGTGCGGCACGTATCGTATTTAGCGGATGGCCGATTGAACGTAGCTGCGGCATTTCGCTACATTCATCCAGATCCAACGTCCAGCGGTCGTTGTGGGTAAGTGCGCGGTGGACCGCTTCGAAAAACTCACCTGTCGACTTCCGCATTTTTGCCATGGAAACTCCTTTTTAAAATGGTTGTACGCGGTGTTGATTTTGACCACAAATCATAGCAGGTACACCATTTTTGTCAAGGAACGTCACGCGAAGCCGCATGGTATACTTCGGCCATGAACGTCCGAAAAGAACTGCAAGAACTCGTCATCAAGGTTGCCGGTGGTACGCGTGCCAGCATCGAGCGCACGCCGCGTCCAGAGTTCGGCGACTACGGCACGAACGTCGCGCTGAACGTGGCCCATGCCCAGAAGCGAAAGCCGCGGGATATCGCAGCGGCATTTTCTCAGAAACTCACTGCGCCCTACATTGCGAAAGTCGACGTCGCCGGGCCAGGTTTCTTGAACATCACCTTGGACGACGCGTGGCTCGTCGCGCAAGCCACGGGGTTTGCGAAGTCTGTATCTCCACTCTCCAAGAGCACGGCGAACAAAGGCAAGCACGTACACCTAGAGTTCATTTCGGCAAACCCAACCGGTCCGCTCACTTTAGCGAACGCTCGCGGTGGCTTCCTCGGCGACGTGCTCGGTAACGTCCTGCAGCGCACGGGCTACAAAGTGTACCGCGAGTACTACGTGAACGACCGGGGTAACCAGGTGAGCGTGCTCGCCGAGTCGGTGCTGCGCCGGTACTTCCAGCAGCAGGGGATTACCATTGACTACCCGGCAACGTGCTACCAGGGCGTGTACATTGACGAACTTGCCCGTAAGCTGAAGCTGCCGAACTACAAGATGACGGACGTGGCCAAGCTCAACGAGATTCGTGACAAGATTAAAGATAAGGTTGTGGCAATCATGCTCAAGGAGCTGCAGCGCGTCGTCACCAAGGTCATGGGAATAACCTTCGACAACTGGCTCTCCGAGAAAGCGCTCGTCGCTTCTGGCAGCTTGGAGAAAGTAATTGCGCTGCTGAAACAGAAAGGCATGATGTACGAGAAGGAAGGCGCCACGTGGCTGGCGACGACGAAATTCGGCGATGATAAAGACCGTGTGCTCATAAAAGCCGACGGTGAGATGACGTACTTCCTACCCGACATTGCCTACCACTGGCTGAAGTTCACTAAGTATAAAGGAGATATTGCTATCAACATCTTGGGCGCCGACCACCACGGCTACCTCGGCCGTATGCGCGCGGCCATCGCTGCAGCAGGTATCGACCCGAAGCGGTTCCAGCCCATCATCATTCAGTTCGTGCGGCTCATCCGCGACGGGCAAGAGGTGAAGATGTCCAAACGGCGGGGGACGTACGTGGAAGCTGAGGAGGTGGTGCAAGAAGTTGGTTTGGACGCGGCACGCTTCTTCTTCCTCATGTACGACGTGAACTCGCACATGGATTTCAACCTGGACGCGGCAAAAGAGCGGAGCGAGAAGAACCCGGTGTACTACGTGCAGTATGCGCACGCGCGCATCTGCAGCATTCTGGCGAAGGTGAAGACGCTCCCAACTGCAAAGGATAGACTCGGAGCATTGCACCCATCCAGCCGGAAGCTTATACTGGAGCTCCTCCGCTGGCCCGAAGTGCTGGAAGACGTGAGCAACGACTACGGTGCACAGCGCATTCCTCAGTACGCGCTCGATCTGGCTCGCACATTCCACGACTTCTACACCCAGGTACGCGTCATTGACAACGACCACGTGCAGCATCAGCCACTCACGCTCATCCGCGCAACGAAGAACGTCCTGGAAGATGTCTTGCAGACACTCGGCATCAGCGCTCCAGACAAGATGTGAGCCAACCTGTGCTATCCTACAGCTAGTCCCTCGCCGTTATCCAGATTTCAATGCGCATCGGCATCGACTGCAGAACCATCCTGAACCCACACTCCGGCGAACGCGCTGGCGTGGGTCATTACGTGGAGGGGTTGGTGACCGCGCTCATCCATCGGTTCCCGAATGAGGAGTTCGTGCTGTACTTCGACTACCGCATTGGCGACCTCGCCGGTTTCGCCGCACCGAACGTGAAGGTGAAGCACTTCCCGTTCTCCCAGTACGGAAAGTACCTTTCGTTCGGGTACTCGCACATGCTCATCACCGCGTACCTGCTCAAGGAAGGTTTGGACGTGCTGCACGTGCCCGCTGGATCCATCCCGCTCACGTACCCCAAGAAGGTGGTGTACACGGTGCACGACCTGGCAATCTTCAAGCACCCAGAGTGGTTCCCATCATCGTTCATCTCACGCTCCGTGCTGGTGCCGCAGACATTGCGTAAAGCAGACAACCTCATTGCGGTCTCCAACAGCACGGCTAAAGACCTGCGGCAGCTCTTCAACATCAAGCACCAGAAAATTTCGGTCATCCACCACGGCTTCGACGTGCAGAAGATACCGCTGAAGCGCCGTGTGACCGAGACCATTGAGAAGTACAAGCTGCCGAAGCGGTACGTGCTCTTCGTGGGCACCATTGAGCCGCGCAAGAACGTGGAAGGTTTGATGCGCGCGTTCGTGGCTTTGCAGGAGAAGAATCCAGCATTGGCAGACGTCGCGCTCATCATCGCCGGGCAGGAGGGCTACCACTCCGAGCACGTCATGCAGACGCTCATGGCCCTGAAGGCCAAGCGGTCTATCCGCTACATCGGCTACGTCACGCACAACGAGAAGGTGGAGCTCCTGCGTCATGCCTCGGCGTTCGTCTTCCCGTCCTACTACGAAGGCTTCGGCATCCCTATCCTGGAAGCCATGGCCCTGGGTGTGCCGGTCATTGCTAGTAAGACCACGTCCATGCCCGAGATCGCAGAGCGAGCGGCGCTGTACATTGACCCGACGAGTACTACGGACATCACCCGGGGCTTACGCGAGGTGCTCACCAAGCCAGACGTCGCCAGGCGCTTGCATGAAGCCGGGCCCAAACAAGCGGCGAAGTTCTCGTGGCAGCGTTGCGCCGACCAAACCATGGCGGTGTACCAGCGGGTGGCGGGGAAGAAGTGAAAAAGAGGCCTGACTCGAGTTGAGTCAGGCTAATTTCTAGTACCCGTGAGGCACGGAATCATCGACGATGGTAACCTGGGCGCCGCACCAGCACTGGACGGTCAAATTATTGTAGTGCTCAATGGTGTGCAAACTTCCGGACACGGTTTGGACGCAATTGTTGCAGTGCTGTTTCCCGCAGGCCGGGCATTCAAACATCCAAGCCGCATTCCTCTGTTCGCACGCATCGCACTTCGAGAACGATGGTGGGCGGAATAATGTCGCTGAGTACATTTTTTCTCCTTGTATTTTGTGGCCGCACCTTAGCATCGTTGTGCGTTTTCGTCAATATGTTGGGATAAGAAAAGCGCACCTCGGTTGAAGCGCGCTGAAGGTGCCTTAGGCAACCTCGCTTGAGTACGGCGGCAGTTCGTGGTGTTCATGGAAGTGGCCGATGTCCCGGTCTCGGTAGAGCTTCGGAATCATGTCGTCCGGTTTCCAACTGCGGATCATCTCGGCAACGTCATCAGTCGTCTGGTACTTGCCAGCCTCCTGGGCGTAGGTCTGGCCTTGCAACGGGTCGACTTGGTAGAAGATGAGCTGGGCCACGCGCATGCCCGCCGGGAGGACGACGGTCAGGTCGCTCAGGTGGTTCGTCATTTCCATTGTCCATCGGTTCACGTACCCGAGGTCACCCCAACCTGCGCACTTGCACACGGTAATGCCAATGCGACCCATGGAGCTACGCGCGCGCATTTCGGTAGAGACGCAGTTACGGCCGCCAATGAACTCGAAGGTGTGCGCCAGGATTGTTTCGCCGGGGCCAATGACGATGAGCCGGTCCTGTGAGCTAATGTGCTCAAGCGGGCCATTCTCTTTCATCCATTCTTGCGCGTTGACTGCTTCCTGAGGCTGACCCCAGTACCGTCGGACCGATGCTTCGCTGAATGGCTCCAGTACCGCTCGCGAACCTTTGAATTGTTGCTCGCGATAGTAGTGTACGCCCAGGCGCGCATCGTACGACGTGGTATTCAAGCTCGCAAGCTCGAACGGAAAAATAATGATATTCCCAGCTTTGCGGTGGTCGAACACGCGGTCTCGGGTGAGGAGCGCATTGCCACGTGCGTGCACGGGCAGAACGAGATCTTCAGGATGGGTGGTATCGGGCGTGGTAACGAACGGCTTGGTTCTTTCTCTCTCTGGCATAGGTTTCCCTCACTTCTGGTTGTTCTTTTGTGGCCGCACCTTAGCGCGAAGAGGTAGTATCGTCAATCTATAGTAAAGCAGCTAGTTCTTAAGCCCCGCTTTTTCTTTTAGGCAAAATTCCCTACACTAGGAGGAGTTCTATGCTCGGTACGCCCATCATTTCCGTCCAGAAAATTACCAAGGCCTACCACTTGGGCGACGTTCGCGTGCCAGCGTTGCGTGGGGTTTCTGTGGACGTTCAGGAGAAGGATTTCCTCATCATCACCGGCCGCAACGGCTCCGGGAAGTCGACGCTCCTCCGCCAAATTGGTCTGCTGGATAGGCCAGACGAAGGGAACATCACACTTCTCGGCCAGGAAGTGACGAAATTGAAGGAGAGCCCACGGTCACGCCTCCGTCTGCAGCACATTGGCTACATCTTCCAGGAGTACGCGCTCATTGCAGAACTGACCGCTCTGGAGAACGTCATGCTGCCAGCACTCATGCGGCAGAGCGTGCACATCGCGCGGCCGAGAGCGAAAACGCTGCTGGAGAAAGTTGGCTTGAGCAAGAAGCTGAAGAACTTGCCACGCCAGCTCTCGGGCGGGGAGCAGCAGAAGGTGGCAATTGCCCGCGCGCTCATCAACGACCCGCAGGTCATCTTCGCTGATGAGCCGACGGCGAACCTGGATACTGTCGCCGCGTACGACGTGTTGGAGCTCTTCGCACAGCTCAACCGCGAAGGCCACACCATCGTCATGATCTCCCACGAGCCCGACGAGCAACGGCACGCCAACCGCATCCTCACCCTCTCTGACGGTCGCATCGTATGAGACGGAGCATTGCTATCCCATTCTTCCTGATGACCCGCCAACTTCGGAGTGGGAATAAGTGGACGCTCAGCCTTACGGTCTTCCTCATCGCCGTGGCGTTCGTCAACCTCATCTTCGTCGCCGCACTCTTCAACGGCATCATCACTGGTTCGAACGAGCAAATTATTCGCACCATCACCGGGGACGTATTCCTCACCCCGCCGGCAGAGCAAGAAACATTCACCGATGCAGCGGCCCTCGTGCGAAGCGTTCGCGCAACCCCGGGCGTTGCCGCGGTGAGTGCGGAACTCGCCATACCCGGAAACTTGCGTTACCAGAATGTGAAAGGGAATTGGGCAATCATTGCCGTGCAGCCAAGTGCCCAAGCGCAAGTCACCAACCTCTGTAATTCCATTGCGCGTGGAGCGTGCCTCGCCGACGATGATAGCGACGGCATCCTCCTCGGACGGCAACTCGCCGGCGGATCGGGCGTGGAGTTAGATAGCTTTTCCTTACACGGCGCAGAAGTTGGTGCAGCCGTTGAATTACTTGTTGGCGCAAATGTCGTGAAGACCTTCATTGTCCGGGGCATAGTGGACTCGAAATTCATGAATGCTGATCAGCGGGCATTCATTACCACGGCAGGCGTCGCCTCATTCCAGCCAACCCTTGCGAATCAGTCGACTACGATTATCGTGCGAGCTGCAGAAGGTACCACAGCTGAACAGCTGCGCGATCGGTTAGCTGGGGCAGACCTCGCGGCGGCGGTGCACCTATGGGAAGATGCGGCCGGGCTCATGAAATCGGTCACTGGGAGTTTCATGAGCATCAACGTCTTGCTCTCTACCGTTGCCATCCTCATCGCCGCGGTCACCATTTTCATCGTCATTTACATCGACATCTCGAACAAGCGCCAGCAGATTGGCATCCTGCGCGCCATCGGCATTTCGCCGCACGTCATCCGGGCGCAGTACGTCCTGCAGAGCGCACTGTACGCAATCGCCGGCGTCGTGCTCGGTTTCGTCCTCTTCACCGCCGTCCTCGTGCCGTACTTCCACGCGCATCCATTCGTCCTCCCGATTGGGGATATGATCCTCGTGCCAGATCCTGCTGACTTCTCCATTCGTGTCATTTCTATAGTAGCCGTCGCAATTGCTTCAGGATTAGTCCCAGCATTCATCGTCACCCGCCTTAAGCTCCTGAGCGCAATTTGGGGCAGCAAGTAGGGGATTGACCCCGCACCACTTTTAGTAAAAAGTGGTGCGGGGTTGACGGCATACGCAGCCAAGCGTATGCTAGTTTGTAATTGGATTTATATGAACAACCAACTCCACAACTGGCATCAGCAAAAAACCGCCTCCATCGCGGTCTGCTTTGGTATGCCGCGTTACGATGCGGTCATCAATGCTTTGCCTGTGCCTAGTTGGGATAGTCTGATGTAAGAAGGTTCACCCTTTCCATCAATCATCATCTCGGCTGAGCAGAGGCCGAGATTTTTCGATTGAACTTTGAAAGGAGAATAACATATGGAACAGAAATTGATTTTGCGGAACCTGAAGCTCTACGCGTGGTTCCAAGCCTTGCGCGAGCCGCTGTTCTGGGGGCCGGTGCTCATCACGTACATCCAGCAGATTGGTCGCATGAGCCTGTCACAGATCTACGTGATGGAGTCCATCGTGGTTGTGGCGGTCATGCTGCTGCAGATTCCCGGTGGCGCAATTGCGGACCGGCTTGGCAGGAAGAACGCCATGCTCGTCGGGATGAGCCTGCTGGTGCTGGACTGCTTCCTCTTCGGCGTGGGCAACAGCCCGCTGTGGATGTGGGTGTCCAACCTGGTATGGGCCTTGGGCTACTCCCTGCTCTCTGGGGCAGACAGTGCCTTGCTCTACGACACACTCGCCGCAGCAGGACGGACTGACGAGTTCAAGCGCATTGAAGGCAAAACAATTGCGTACCGGTTCTTCCTCATCGCCTGCACGTCCTTGAGTGTTGGCTACTTGGCAGGATTGCACATGCGCCTGCCTGTGCTGCTGGGTTTGCCTGGCATACTCGTCGCCGTGGTCATGGTGGCCAGGATGGTAGAACCGCCACGCACGAAACCAACGGCGAAGCACTGGGACCTGATGAAACTTTCCGTGCTGTTCGTGGCGAACAACCGGAAGGTGAAGTGGATCATTGCCTACGCCGTGCTGCTCACGGTCATCGGCAAGGTGTGGTTCTTCACCTACAACCCGTACTTCGACCTGGTGCACTTGCCCTTGGCGCTGTACGGCTGGGTGTTCTTCGGCCTCAACTTGGTTGCTGGCATCTTCAGTGGGGGAGCAGCGTGGCTGGCCAAGCGCGTTTCCCCAGGCGCGAGCATCGTCAGCATGGTGGTGCTCACAGGTGTCCCGATCGTGCTCATGGCACTTGTCATTGCCGCACCCATGGTCGTCCTGGTGCTTATGCAGAACATGGTGCGCGGCTACTTGAAGCCGTTCATGGGCCAGTTCTTGCACGATCACCTGGATTCCGAGAACCGTGCCACGGTCGCGTCCGTGCAGTCTGCGGTAGATGGCTTTGGGCAAGTTGTGCTCCTGGGGATTTTCGGCCTCGTCCTCCAGGTTGCGAGCTTGCCCATGAGTCTCCTTCTGCTCGGCGTGTTCACGCTCGTCGCTGGCGGCGCGCTGCTTGTGGCGTACCCTAGAGTATTCGGCAGGAGTACAACCGCCTCATAGCGATCCGAATGCTCTTTCAATACAACCCCGAGTCCTCCAGGCCCGGGGTTGTTTGTTGTTGGGCTACCGGGTTTGACTTTGGCTATAAATCGCGCTAGAATGCACTTCGACGAATGACAAACGTCCCTCCTCGAGGGGAGTTTGCGCCATTTCATTTTATGTCCCAGCATACTTCTACCACACTCCGCACCTACTGGCAGCACATTAAACGATACCCTTGGGTAACGGGTTCTGCGCTGGCTGCGATGGTCTTGGCCTCCATATCCGGAGTCATTCAACCACTCTTCTTCAAGAAGTTTTTCGACACGCTCGCCACAGCCGGCGCCGACCGTGCCAGCACGGCCCAAGAATTGCTACACACCTTACTCTTCATCGGGGCGTTGGAGTTTTTTGGTTGGGCCATGTTCCGTGTGGCTACCTTCACCTCTATCCAGGTGCAGGGCAAGGTCATGTACGACCTAAGCACCATGTGCTTCGCCGCGTTGCACAAGCATGCTGTCAGCTTCTTCGCCAACAACTTCGTGGGCTCCTTGGTGAAGAAGGTGAAGTGGTTCTCCCGCGCCTTTGATAAAGTTTCGGACGATATCTTCTGGCGCATCATTCCTATGATCGTCAGCCTGGTGGCCATCTGCGGCGTGCTCATCCAACGCAACGCCACGCTGGGCTTGGTCATCCTCAGCTGGCTCGTGGTTTTCCTGGTGGCGCAGGTGCTCTTCATCCGCTACAAGCTCAAGTACGACCTGGCGCGCAGTGCTGCAGAGACCAAGTCTACCGCTGTGCTCGCGGACAGCATTACCAACTACAGCACTATTACCTTGTTCGGCGGTTTCTTCCGTGAGGTGCAGCGCTTCGGCCGCGCCATGGCCGAGCAGCGTCGCCTGTTCATGAAGAGCTGGAACATCAGCGGCATCTTCGACGCCATTCAAGGTTTCCTCATGGTGTCCTTGGAAATCGGCGGCTTCATCTTAGTTATTCACCTATGGAAGCAAGGTGAGCTCACACTCGGCGACTTCGTGCTCTTCCAGTCGTACGTGCTCGTGCTCTTCAACCGGCTGTGGGACTTCGGCCGCGTGGCGCGTGATATCTACGAGAGCTTAGCCGACGCCGACGAAATGACCGTGGTGCTGCAGACGCCGTACGAGGTGACGGACGCACGCAACGCGCAGCCGCTCAGCGTGCCCAAAGGTATGGTGCACTTCGATAAAGTTGACTTCAACTACCAGCAGACGCGACGCGTGCTGCATCGTTTCAGCCTGGACATTTCGCCGCGGGAACACGTGGCGCTGGTCGGCCCGTCTGGTGCTGGCAAGTCCACAGTCGTCAAAGTGCTTTTACGTTTGCACGATCTCTCGGGTGGGCACATCAAAATTGACGAGCAGGATATTTCTCGTGTCACGCAAGACAGCTTGCGCCACAGCATTAGCGTGGTACCGCAAGATGTGGTGCTCTTCCACCGCACGCTCATGGAGAACATTCGGTATGGCAAGCCGGACGCCTCAGATGAAGAAGTGATAGCCGCGGCCAAAGAGGCACACTGTCACGAATTCATCCAGACGTTCACGGACAAGTACGACACCTACGTGGGCGAGCGGGGAGTGAAGCTCTCGGGCGGGGAACGCCAGCGTGTGGCCATTGCCCGCGCCATGCTGGCCAATGCGCCGATCCTCGTCTTGGACGAAGCCACGTCAAGCCTCGATTCCGAATCCGAGCAGCTAGTGCAAGCCGCACTCGCCAAGCTCATGGCTGGCAAGACGGTGCTGGCCATTGCGCACCGGCTCTCCACCATCCGCGCTATGGACCGCATCGTGGTTATGGATGGCGGCCGCATCATTGAGCAGGGGACGCACGACGAACTGCTCAAGAATCCAGCCAACACCTACAGCAAGCTCTGGAACCTGCAGGTTGCAGGTACAGGTGTGCTGCCAAAGGTTGAGGTTGAAGAGGAAGAGTAAGGTTACCAGAACGCACGGCAGTCTCCGCGCGCAAACACTAGGGTTGTTATTTGCCCTGTAACTACTATACTTGCAGTGTAGTTTTTTTCGCAGTAGAGGTCGCATTCTTATGAAGAATCGCCCTATGCAAGTCATACCGCCAGCAATCGAAACGAAATCCATCCTCGCAGAAAAAGTAGGTATTGCGGTTCTCCTCTGCAGTGGCCTTGCTCTGGGTGGGGCACTTGCAATTGGCATGGTTCGGACACCCGAGCCGGTTCAACCATCGTACACGCCGGTAGCGCCTCTACGAGTAGAGAGCGATGCAACGATCAATCCAACTGTTGTTCTGGTGAAGGCAGTCACTGGCGTAGGAAAAGCAGATATTGAAAGTAGCGTAAAGACTACGCTGCAATCGTTTGTAGCGAAATTGAATACATCTACCACACGCACGATCGGCAAGTCTCTCGTCACGACCGCTATCGCATCCTTTTCCAACGTCTACCCAGAGAAGCTCGTGGTAATGAAAACAGAAAAGCGAAACCCATCACAGAGCGTTGGTTTAGACCGATGGTACGCCGTGAAGCTTACGCAACCTATTGATACGATTGCTTTTAGCCGCCAACTTGCTCAGGCAACCTCGATCATTGAGAGAGCACAACCTGATTACACGTACGCCATTCAGCAGGTCCCGAACGATACGTACTACTCTACCAGTGGCACGTGGGGTCAGCCGTACGATGATCTTTGGGCGCTAAAACCCGAGCGAATGGATACGGAGCATGCTTGGGATATTACTAGTGGAGATCCCAATGTCATTATTGCTGTTTCTGATACCGGTGTTGATATCACCCATCCAGATATTGATGACAATATTTGGGTCAACACAGACGAAATTCCGGCGAACCATGTGGATGACGATAGCAACGGGTTCATTGATGACGTAAACGGGTGGAATTTTACGGACCACAATAACAACTTAGCAGACTACCTTGGCCATGGGACGCACGTGGCTGGTACTATTGCTGGAGAAATGAATAACGCCCAGGGCATCGCGGGAGTGTGTCCAAATTGCACCATCATGCCAGTACGAGGCTTCAGTAATTCCGGAGCGGCGACAACTTTATCTGCTACATCATCAATTGTCTACGCAGCAGCAAACGGTGCCGATGTCATCAGTATGAGCTGGACGGCTGTCGTAGGGAGTGCGGATGATTACTTGATTAAAGACGCGCTCGATGAAGCTCATGATGTATATGGTGTTACTTTAATCGCTGGTTCTGGGAATGATGGTGCGGATTTCACTAACCGATTTTTACCTGCAACGCACCCAGATGTTATTGCTGTAGGCGCTACGGATGCGAGCGATGCGCGTATTTATTGGTCTAATTACGGCGCTGCACTTGATGTCGTGGCTCCTGGCGTAGATATCCTTTCTTTACGGGCGGTCGGCAGTGATATGTGCAACCGGCCCTTCATTACGGGACAAGTTTGCATAGTCGGTGAAGAGTATATCCATGTTAGTGGAACTTCAATGGCCACGCCGCACGTCAGTGGGGTTGCCGGTTTGCTGCTATCCCTCAATAGTAGTTTCACGCCTGAAGATATCAAGAGTAGAATTGAGAATTCTGCAGAAGACGTGAACAGCGCCAGCTTGCCTGGACGGGATAACTACATTGGCTATGGCCGGGTAAATGCTTACGCTGCTCTGACGAGCTGTATAGACGGCACGCCGTTTGGGGGATGCAATTCCAGTAGTCAGCAATACTGTGATAATGGCACACTTCTCTTTGACTGCCAGAAGTGTTCGTACACCTGCCCAGCACAGAATCCCTACTGTGCCGCAGACGGTTCGTGCGAGCAGAGATGTGCAGACGGTACTGCCGTAGCACAGTGCAATGCAAGCAAGGAGTACTGCGATTACGACTTTCAACTCCACGTAAACTGCAACTTTTGTAGCATGACCTGTTCGGCCGAAACGCCATTCTGCTCTTGGACTGGCCAATGCGTCGCGGTTTGCAGTGACGGCACACCATCGGGGCAATGCAATATTGAATCAAGACAGTACTGCGATAGTGGCGTACTTACTGAAAATTGCATTCGTTGCGGGTGCTCGCTAGATCGTCCGTTCTGTGACTGGAGAGCACAGAATCCTATTTGCCAGGCGAAGTGTTGGGATGGGACCGCATTCGGGGCATGTAACAGTACTGGTGATTTCTGTAGCCAGGATGGGCTCCTCGAACCAGACTGTTCCCGGTGTGGTTGTCCTACAAGCCAGCCGTTCTGCGATACGCTGTCTAAGGCCTGCCAGGCCAAGTGCGCTGATGGAACAGATTTCGGTAGCTGCAGCGCAACGCATCGGTACTGTGCCAATGGTACGCTCCAGGTACTTCGTTGCGATCGGTGCAATCAAACTTGTCCGAGCGGGTACGCCTGTACGAGTAATGGTCAGTGCTGCAAACCAGGTGCACCATGCGTCTTGCCAGATGGGTCAGCGGTCATAACGCAACCGGCGGGGTAAATGCACATAGCTATTTGAATGTACATTGCCCTCATCAGAGGAGCTTGAGGTAATGCGAATGCAAAAAATTTTAGAAAGTCAACAATTTACACAGCCATGACCCACCTCGTCCTCTACGATTCGCAGTTCGGCAACACCGAGCAAATCGCCCAAGCAGTTGGGCGGGGGATTGGCGGCGACGTGCTCGTGCTACCTGCCAAGGATGGCAGCGCTATTGGTTGGAACTCACTCAAGCTCGTCGTGGTCGGCTCACCGACGCAGGGCGGTCGGCCAACCGTAGCGTTGCAGAAGATATTCGACACTATCCACCCTGGCACGCTCGCGAAGGCGAAGGTAGCAGCGTTCGACACGCGGTTCCAGGAGAAGGACTCCAACTTCGCTCTGCGCATCCTCATGAAGTCCATTGGCTACGCGAGCGAGAAAATTGCGAAGACCTTGGCGAGCAAAGGTGGGACGCTCGCTGCACCACCTGAAGGGTTCATCGTCACGGGTAAAGAAGGCCCGTTGAAAGACGGGGAGTTAGCGCGCGCCGAGCAGTGGGGATCGAGCCTTATCAAATAGTGCTAACCAGCATACTAATGGAAACCTACGACCCGAAGAAAGACTGCTGCCCGAAGTTCAATCCCGCCCCCTGGCAGGACAAGGAAATTACTTGGAACAGCAAGAAGTTCGTCAAAGACCGCGTCGCCAGCTTCCTGCACATCCCACTGAATTTTGGGAAAGTCGTCATCCGCAATATGGAACTCATCGACAAAGTAGGAGCGCGCTCGCCGTACCAGCTCATGCTCACCGATGAGAAATCTCTGTGGGGTTCGGACATCTACATCGACGTCGCGAAAGACGTCCCCGGTGCAGATATGGTCACCCTCTCCGGAACCTTCCTGACGAAAGTATTCGAAGGGCCGTACAATAATATGGGAATCTGGGCAAAGGAAATGGCGGCGTACGTGAAGGCCAAAGGGAAAACGCAGAAGAAGCTGTACTTCTCCTACACCACCTGCCCCAAGTGCGCCAAGAAGTTCGGAAAGAATTTCGTCGTGCTCATTTGCCAAGTTACCGCGTAACCACATTCGCCCCCGAAGGTAGAGCGAAAATCGTTCGTTCTTTATCAATGTACGCGCTTTACCTTCAAGACTATACTGTAGGCAAACGTTCAATGTCCGCAAAGCTATATGCAAAATAAGCAATTCACTGAAACTGCAATACGACCAGTAAAAACGCTATCCGTTGTCTACTTATCACTGTCGACAATTGCTGCTGCATCAATTGCGGTCATGCTCGCTGTTGCGCTACTCCCTTCCACCAAGAAGACAGCTACTACGCTAGTAACTGGTTGCCCAGTCGTAGATACCACGGGTTGGGTTGGCCACTCTGTTGATGAAGGAACAATTGATCAAGCGTACGGCAAGGTCGACGTCCTCGTTTGCCAACCAACCCTGCAGACGCTTACTGGCCAGTTTACGCAGCTAACCTACGATAATTTTGAAACCGGCCGGGGATGGGATGAGTATGGGATTCGCTTAGCCGACGGTATTGCGCAGCGCCTTTTCTTCACGAGCGATTCCTCAGCAACGCCCAAGGCAGGCTCTACAATATCCGTAACTGGGTACCACGTTGCCGGTAATGCACTGCTCGTGAAGAACCTTGAATCCGCCGATGAGGCGAGTCAGAGCCGAACCTCTATCCAGACTCTGAAATCTGCCACCCAAGCAGCCGTTATCGGCGAGCAGCGAATCACTGTGGCTCGCGCATACTTTCAGGGCTCGCCAACTACTGCCCCTTCTCTCAGTAATACGCAGACAATCATGGGTGTAGTTGCAAATTTCTATGCTGCGAATTCATACAATGCCGCTAGCCTCAATGTAACAATTCTGACCGGTCCGACAGATGGCTGGTATGTGCTGCCAGTTACGAGTACCTGCGATTTCAATGCGGTGCAAACGGCCGCGATAGCTGCTGTTGATAGCCAGGTCAATTTCGGAACAGTCGACCATTTCATGGTTATTGCAAATGGAGGGAGCTGTGGCTACGGGGGTATGTCAACACTCGGGAAAGAATCGACAATTACCCTTGATGGCACCAAAACATTTTCCAAACAGTACATTGTGACAAATTCTTCACTCAGTGAATATGTCGCAGCGCATGAACTTGGCCATGGATTTGGTGTCCACCATGCGAGTTCACGGCTTTGCAATGGAGCGACATTCGATGATGCGTGTACAGTAAGTGAGTACGGTGATATGTACAGCATCATGGGCACGGGGAATATGGGCCACATGAACTCCCAGCATAAGTCTGCACTTGGTTGGCTCACCGGAGAGTACCAGGTGCAGGAAGTAACCGCGAGCGGAACGTATACCGTGTATCCAATTGAGACGCCAATAACCAATAGCATCGGGGGCGTGAAAGCCCTAAAGATTGCACACGATCCCGGTAAATTCCTCTATGTCGATTTACGTCTTCAAAAGGAAGTGTTCAATACTTGCACAACAAGCACTAGTCAGGCATTCCTTTACACGACGTACCCATTCCAAACATTGAAGAGTTTACTGCTGGACGCCACCCCGGACGCTGCGTGCCCACTGTACATACCGGTTGGCTCGACTGTGGTCGACCCTTTCACTGGCACGAGAGTGACTATAGACAGCATAACCGAGAATACGACAGAACCAGGCGCCACTGCTATGCGGGTTACTGTTGTGGTGGGCAAAACAGACTTCACCGCTCCGAGTTTGTCTATATCCAGCCCTGCTCAATTCAGCAATGTGAATGGAACGGTGCAGATCCAAGTCAATGCTACTGATGCATCAGGTATTGAAAAGGTAGATATTTACCACGATGGCTCATCACCAGAAAACTATATTGGCACCTTGCTCCAACCGCCGTACGAAATGTCAGTGGATACGCTCCTCATGCTGAATAAGCAAGGTTCTTTGAATGTGTTTGCGTACGATAATGCTGGAGCACCTTTTGGTGCGCCAAATAATAAGAGGTCAGGATTTGTTATAGTGAACGTGAACAATCCGATACTTTGCGGTGATACGAATAATGACCAGAAGGTGAATGTTGGAGATGTGACGAAGCTCGTCAGCTACTTATTCAAGGGGGACAGTGCGCCGTACCCGTTCGCTACGGCTGATGTGGATTTGTCTTCTCGTGTAGACGTTGCCGACCTAACCTACTTGGTCAATTCCCTGTTCAAAGGTGGGCCAGCGCTATGTCAACCGCCAGCAAGTTACCAACCTCTGGGGACAGATTGGAATGAGGGGCAGTATGCCGCTTGGTATAATGCAACAATTCAGTAATTCTGTAACTTTCATATGTTCGACCTCCACGTGAGCAAGCGCACGAGTGAAGCATTCTACGGTCTCGGCTTCGTCGGCGCGGTTATCTACTTCATCTCCACTGCCACGGGTTTCTGGGACGGCGTCCTGGGCGTTCTCCAGGCCATAGTTTGGCCAGTGTTCTTCGTGTACGAAGCGCTGCAATTCTTCTACTCACGCTAAGTTGCCTTGCTACAAAACCCGCCAGCGTGCGGGTTTTGTGATGCATCCGAACAGCCGAACATTCCTCTTGTGCTTTTGTAGCAATCCAGTAGCATTATTGTCATAAAAAAGAAAATGAACTGTTTTTGAAAAATCGAAAGGAATGAGGGTTACCACCTTGAAAGTACTCGGTACGCACCTCTTGGCCGAACTCACCGGCTGCGATGCGGCTGTGCTGGACGATCTGGACAGGCTCCAGGAAATCTTCAATGCCGCTGCCGGCGTGGCAGGAGCGACGATCGTGAACACCACGTCCCACCGCTTCGCCCCGCACGGCGTTTCGGTTGTGGTGGTTATTTCCGAATCCCACATCTCCGTGCACACCTGGCCGGAGTACGGCTACGCGTCGGTCGACTTCTACACCTGTGGTGACACCGTTGATCCCCACAAGGGGCTCGACTACATCCGGCAGCAGCTGGGCGCAACTGACGCGCAGGTGCAGGAGGTTCCGCGGGGCATTCCTTCTCCCACCATGGAAAAGCTCGCCCACAAGTAGTTGGTTCATTACAAAAGGCTTGAACGAATTTCGTCCAAGCCTTTTTTCTACACCAAACTTCTACTTCAGTGGATTCCTGCCTTGGATAACTCGAATCAGGAACATGATGACCGCTAGGATGAGGAGGAAGTGGATGAAGCCACCGAGGAAGTGGAACAGGAACCCGAGCAACCACAGGATGAGGAGGATGACGCCAATGATGAGTAACATATGCGTGCGTTAGGGGCGAGTTACTTTCTTCGCATTCTTCTTCCGCCTCCGTGATTCGATGTACTTCTCGACCGCGTAGGTAGCGCCAGCGACGACGACAGAGCCAATGAGCCTACGCATTGCCCGGCTCTTCTTCGGTGGCTTTGCCATATGCAGTTCCGTTCGGAACTTACTGGTTATTCACTGCATCGTTCACCTCGGTTGGGGTTGTTGGCTTGCCTAACTTGAAGATCTTGATGATGCCCCAGGTGAGCACCACGTAGACGAACGCGGCGATCAACGTGGACCATTCCACGAACGACGTGGTCTCCACGCCCTTGCTGGCCGTCGACTGGAAGATGCTCGTGAACGGAGCGGCGAATGGCATGCTCAAGCCGTAGATGAATTTGGAGAAACCCGCTTCGGGGTTCGCACCCAGCAGTTTCAGCACGAAGCGGAAGGCGAGGACAATTTCGATGAAGCCGAAGATGTACCAGATGGCTTGGTACGCGTGGAAGAGTGTCTTCTTCTGGTTGTACACGCTCGTGGCACCGGCAGTGGCGCCAACCGTCTGCTCGGACTTCGTGGACTTGCTCGTCGGTGTGGTGGTAGTCGTTGCCACGGACTGGGAAACTTGCCCTTCGCCAGAGGTTGTAGTTTTTCGAATAGACTGCTCGGAGTTCGCGTTCGAAACGCGGGTTAGCTCGTCTTCGCTGTGTGCGGGGTCAAGGTTTGGGTCCATGGAGGGTAGTTGAGTAAATACGAACAAAAGCGCTCATCGCGCTTAGAATTGGGTAGATATATTAGTGTGAATACGTATATATACACCCTACCACGTGAGTCGGGATTGGGATATAACCCCTGTAAACAAGGCATTTACGATACGAGTTCTTCATTTTTTTGCAACGTAGAGTCGCGTATGTTGGAAAACGTGCGCTCGGTGGATGCTAAAAACACTTTCCCCAACCCCCACCTGCCAACGCAAATCATTGTTTATGCTGGCACACCTTGACAAAGTCTCATTTTCTGCTACACTATGCAGTTAAAATTGTAATTTGAAAAAGGAGTGAATAGTGAACAGCAAGGGTTTCTTCTCGCACCTGCTGACTGCTTCCCGTCGAAGTGATAGTGATACTCGTAACGCCTTCATCCTCAATGGCTTTCTGCAGGCCGGGCTCTTTGGCCTTGCCGTGCTAACCTGGTGGATTCTCAAGCGTTGGTTCTTTCCGGAGTTCAATCCATTCTGGTATTGGAATCTGACCGGCGCTTTCTGGGACAACGTTTGGGGTATTATCCTGCCCATCACGGTCTATGGCTTCTTCGTCGGGCAGCTGGAATGGTTCGCTGGCCGGGATGGCGGCAAGAGTCCGCTCTACTCGCAGAGCATAACGCTGAAGACATTCATTGCTTGCTTCGCAGGCGTCTTCGAGGAGCTGCAGCACCGCGGCGTCTACATCTACTTTGGGTTAATCATGGTTGCGCTGACGAACTACTGCTTCAGCTGGCTCTTCCCCATTGCCCTTATTGTCCTCGCCCTGGGCTTGATGAAAGCTTTTTCGACGAATGGGCTTGGGAGCTTCGTCATCGCTCTGGTCTTCGTTGCCCTTTGGTTCTGGCTACGAAACGTCTTCCACGACAACCCCATTCTTGTTCTCAATGAGTGGTGGCTGCACGCGTACCAGTGGATCGTGGTTTCCCCGGCTAGGATTGGTTTGATCTTCGGTGGGTTGATGGCACTCTTCTTACTCATCCACGTCCTGATGAGCGACAACGAGTTTCCTATGCCGTACCTCCTGCTGCGCTTTGCAACCTTCATTGGCTTCAGCATTTGGGTTCTTCCGCTCGCCGTTGGCGTCTTCACGAGCCCGATTATCACCCCCGTGAATGCAGATCGGTGGACGGCGCTGCTGTACGTTGGGGCAATGTTCTGGAGCAACATGAAGTTCCGCGACGGCCACAAGCATCAAGGACCGGCAGGTATGCTGAATGCGAACATGTTTGGGTACTACATGTTTTTCATTGCCTTCACTTATGGCTTGGCCTACGCCATTGCCGTACACTTAACCTATGATCTCGTCCTGTTTTTCAGTGAGCATATCGTGCAGGTCATAAAGAACCGGCACGCGCATGTTCCGCAGTACAGACGTAGTTGGTAACGTTTCACCCGCACATTGAGCCGCACATCACAGGATGTGCGGTTTTCTTTTTCCCCAGCCCCAACCCCCGCCCAGTCCACAGATTCGCCTCGGCGAAAGTTTTCTCTACTTCCGCTATAGTGTATACATGGCATCAACAGGTCCACGAATCAGGCAACTTTGGTGGCTGTTCGCCGTCATCTTTGTCATCGGCGTTGGCGGCGTGCTTGTCTGGAAGGCGGGTACCAAATCACCCGAATCATCCGGCCCGCCACTCATTACCGCCAACTTCATTGATCCCGCGAAAGTGGAGAGAATTTCCAAATTTCGCAGCTGCCAGGGCCACGTGGTGGTGCCGCAGGATGGCAGCGAAACGAAGCGCAACATGAAGCACTACCTGATGATCCAGGAAGCATACCAAGGCAAACAGGTCGAGGTGCGTGCGCCCTATGACTCCACTGTGAGCATTAGGGAGTTATCCAGTCAGGACCTGGAGGGGGAAATTTCTTTTCGGGTTCGTGGCAGTGATTGGTCCATGAGCATCCTGCATCTTGTCGTCCTGGATACGATGAAGAACGACCAAGAAGTGAAAGCCGGCGATCTGGTCGGCCACGTTCCTGACAAAGGCGTTGACCTGGTCTATTCAGCCGGCGGTGAAGGGGTGAAAATGATTGACGGTTGGGAATCGCCCTACGGCGCGCTGGATTCCGTATTCAACCATATGTCCGATGTGGTGTTCAGCGGGTATCAGTCTGATACCATCAAAACCAGGCAGGACATGAGCTATGCGAAAGAATTTCGCGACCAAAATCCCTGCCACCTCGAGAACGCCAACGGCGCGCAAGATGCCCAACTCAACGACCACGACCACCCGGAAGATTGGGTGAATTTTTTGTAGTACCCCTCGCCCGCGGTCGGTACAATCTTTGAAAAGGGTCGCGCACGTTGGAAAACGTGCGCTTGGTGAATATTGATATCCGGCTTTTCATCAGCTCCGAGCGCACCCTTTCCAGGGTGCGCTCACATTTTCCCCGGTATCCCAGCCCAACCCCTCACCTTGACCAGACGCACGCCTTAGACTATACTCCACCACGTTATGAACACCTTGCGCAGCACAACCCAGTACCCGCCAACGGCCACGTTCCCAAATCCCACGTGGACCGGCGTCCTGGCTGCTCGCGCATAGGCGAGACACAAGAGAAATAACCCACTGACGCTGCCGGCCACGATGGCCGGTTTTTTGCGTTACAAAAATTGCACATTCTAAAAGAGGAGCATGCAGCATGTTGTACCGGACGCTCACCACCGACCAGCTCATCGACCTGCTCTGGCTGCCGAAGCGCGTGCACACCGTCGAAGATGCCTTGGGAGTTCTCCAGGAAATCGACCGGCGGCACCTGACGCGCGAGCAGCGAGCAATTGTCGAACGGCTGTACCCGGCTGAGCGACGCGCGCACTACCAAGCGCTCGCTGTCGCGTAAAGCCGTACACCCCATTCCTTCTGGAGTGGGGTTTTCTTTTTCCCCAACCCCAACCCCCGCCCCCAAGGGACATTGACAAAAAGGTAACTATCAGCTAGTTTTGCTTGAAACTTACATCAAACAATTACAAGTGAGGTAAACGTGGTTGCCGCTTTAACAAACTACTTCGCACACCAGCCGCAGCGTAGGGAGAAGTCACTTCCCGAACGAAGTTTCTTCTTCACGATTTTTGTCATGTTTGGCATCGTCGCCGGGCTGTTCATTGTACCCATCCTCTTCGCGGCTTGCTTTGGTGGGCCGGCGGTTGGGTCAGTACTCAGCGCGCTCTGTGCATTACCGATCGCCATGCTCGTCGGCGAAGCTTGTGCACGCCACTGGCTTTACCGCCACATGGTTGCGGTCATGGACATTATGATCGCGACACTAGGCTTTGCTGTCGGCATTGCACTGGAGTTACTGTTTCTCTCAACGAGCCCTATGCCACCAAGCTTCTTCGCCGGAGCAATGGCCAGCCTAACCTTCGTGGTCAGTCTGCCGTTGATAACCTTCCTGTGGTTCGTATTCCGCATGAAGGTATGGAAAGTCCGCTAAATCGTACATTCGTCTAAAACCCCGAGCATCCGCCCGGGGTTTTGTATTTCCCAACCCCCGCCCGCCCCAGGGAAGGTGGAGGGGTGGAGTTAAAGCAAAGTTATGGTAAAGCTATTTATTATCGGCTTTGTAATCTGCCTCGCCATTCATTAAAGCGATCTTTGCCTTTTTGTAAGCCCAGTTAGGTATTTGGCGAGAATTTTCATTAAGATGATTGCGACGTGTATCAAGTTCCTTAACCATTTTTGTGAGAGCAGGCGCGTCATGTTCGGCGCGACTTTCAATATTGCGAAAAATCCTTGCCTGGTTTTTTAGAGTGTTATATTCAGCGCCAGCACGGTGATGCTCTTTTGCACGATCTTGAGGATTCAAAAAAGTAATTATCGCAGTCAATGCACCAACAACTAGCGCAAGAATACCAGCAAAAATTGAAAGCTTATCAGATTTAGAAAGGACAGATATTCCTGACAATGCGGCAAATATTGTAGCCGGTATACCTATGTAGAGGTGTATTTTATCCCAACATTCCGCAGCAATGAAATGCCCTTTTGCTGAGTGCAATACATCTTCTTCAATTCGTGAAGCTTCGGTAGTTAATTCTTCACGTAACTGTATTTCATTAATCATATTGGTATCCATAAGAAGGGAAATATTTTCCGAATATTTTTTGCCACATTTCAATCGCTGAACGTATCTCACCTGCCTTACTATAGAATTCGGCAGCTAGTGCTTTTGAGTATGCATTTTGAAATAGGTTTACAGCCGCAGTTACACCTGAAAGCGTGTTCAAACCTTGTACATTTGAACCGTATCCAGCAGGGTCGGTCGCAGTATATTTAACCTTCTCCCTACCATGTTCGAAAAAGTAAAGCATACCGCTGGAAAAGTTTGTTATAGTTACGTTCTTTAATATATCTATTGCAATAAGTTCTAAATAAAATGAGTGAAAGGCATTATCAACTTCTCGATTCCATCCTTTAATCATTTTTATTAATGGGATTAGATCATCATTGTGAATTGCATTTTGATCCGACATAAGTCTGACATGGACTTTTGGGTCTGTCTCAATCCATTTTTGAGTATTTGCATTAGGGATTAGGTAGCCACCACCTTTACGGTTGAAAGCGGGCACTACGTCAATCTTGAACTCACTAAATGCTATTGTTATAGCTTGCCCGTTACGCGAAATTGAGGGTGTCCTGGTATACGTTTTTAGTAAAATTCGTTTTATAAAATCTAGCAGTCCTGCTTGTCCACCATTAGTGCCGTTGTACTGATAAAAATATTTTGCATCCAGTACAACAAAAATATCGACATCCGCTTCTTTTAAGGGCGAAATTAATGTATGCCTAGCGTAGGAGCCTGTCAGAAAACTATCTACCAAAGTGACTTCTCTTTCGAGCACTTCTCGTACGCCCTGTTGCCGTATTGAAACAGTCGTTTTTTGATAGTCACTAATCTCGAGATTCTGACGCAGCTTACTAAATGATTCTTCGATAGAAGTCGCCATCCTGTGCAATATCTGCCATCTATTAATTGAGAGTTATAATATATTTAGCCTGGTATCCTTTACTTTGTTTGTCAAGATTTCGATAATTTTGGACTGCCTGGTAGACTAGGGGCATGACCCTATTGCCCCGCACCAGTCGTCACGCGGGGCGGGGCTCCGGTGCGGGATGTCGCGCCACGAACTAGGGGTAATTTTGTGCGGCGCCCCCCCAGCTTGCCCACCGTAGCCTTGGCGAAGGTGGGGAGGCAGAGGGGTGGGGATTTTATATTTTAAAAAAGTCCAGTTTAATCCGGGCTGTCATTTCTAAATATTATTCAGTGAGAAGCGGTTGGTACAATTACTTAGTAATCTGTAAAGCGCTCGTCGGTTTATTTTGGTTAGTGCATTGCAAATATAGCAAATCAATTTTTGCGTTTTGTGCAGAAATCAGTGAGTTCAATTGTTCGTAACTCGAAGACCGAAATCTAACGGCGTCAATTACTGGACTTATTACAGCAACTAATACTGCTATAAAGCCTACAGCTAAAGCCACAGTTACATACCACAAGGTCTTATTCAAATTTTTTACTTCACTTTCAACCTGTGCCAATTTATTGGGCTGGCCAGCTTCTTTTGTAATATTTTCAGTATTTTCCGTCATGGTATGTCCTTTCCCACATCAAGAAATTTCGCCAAGAAAGCTTTTAGCTCAGCCGTTTTGATGTTGAAAAAAACTTTAATAATCAACCCTTTTGCGGCGTTGAATTTATATTCATTTGGCAAGACATCAACCGTATTGAAAGAAACAAAACCTGGCAAAGGAATCCATACATGTTCTTCTAAACCCTTATTCAGGTCTTCAATTATCTGCTTTTCAGTTCTTATTTGAATTGCCATATTGTTGAAAAATACACTTCTAACGGGAATATAGCACACGTATTGGTTCCACACGAGCGTGCTGCTAAACTACAAGCATGACCCTATTGCCATCTCTGAATGATGCTCAAAAACAGGCGGTTACGCATGCGTCCGGCCCACTCCTTATAGTCGCTGGCGCGGGGACGGGCAAGACCACCGTCGTTACCCAGCGCATTGCCTGGCTCATTGCCGACCAGAAAATCCAGCCCGACCACATCCTGGCCCTCACGTTCACCGACAAGGCCGCCGGCGAAATGGAGGAGCGCGTAGACAAGCTGCTGCCCATGGGCTACGTGGATTTGTGGGTGAGCACGTTCCACAGCTTCTGCGAGCGCATCCTGCGGGATCACGCCCTGGACATTGGCCTTAGCCCCGACTTCACCTTGCTGGATGAGACGGACCAGGCCATTCTGATGCGCGAGCACCTGGAGACGTTCAGCCTCAACTACTACCGCCCGCTCGGCAACCCCACCAAGTTCGTGTCCAGCCTCATCAAGCACTTCAGCCGGTGCAAGGATGAAGCAATTCGGCCCGAAGAGTATTTGCAGTACGCAGAAAAGTTACGGCTGGATTTGGACAGCGTGCATGGGCGCAAAAAGCATTCGCAGGATGAAGACAAGGATGAAATCGTTGAGGCAGACAGGATCAACGAGATTGCAAACGCGTACCACACCTACCAGCAACTCTTGTTCCAGAAGGGGAGCCTGGACTTCGGCGACCTCATTACGCAGACACTCTACCTCTTCCAGCAGCGGCCCAAAATTTTGGAACGCTACCGCAAGCAGTTCGAGTACATTCTGGTAGACGAATTCCAGGACACGAACTGGGCGCAGTACGAGCTGGTGAAATTGCTCGCCGCCCCGCAGAACAACTTGACCGTGGTGGGGGATGACGACCAGAGCATCTACAAGTTCCGCGGCGCGAGCGTGGCCAACATCCTGGCGTTCAAGACTGACTTCCCCAAAGCCAAAGAAGTAGTGCTCACAGAAAATTACCGCAGCACGCAAAATATTTTAGACTTGGCCTACGACTTCATCCAGGCGAACAACCCGAATCGGTTGGAGGTGCAGCTGAAAGGCGCCAAGGGTAAAGCCGAGATCAATAAGAAACTCGCTGCGCAAGAGAAAGGCAAAGGTACCATCGAGTACACGGTGGCGCCGATACTGGAACAGGAAGCCACTGGCGCAGTGGAGAAAATCCTGGAGCTCAAGAAGAAGAAAGGCACGACGTACAACGACTTTGCCATTCTGGTGCGCGCCAATGATTCGGCGCAGCCGTTCATCCAGCGCCTGAAGGCCGCAGACGTGCCGTTCCAGTTTGTGGCCACGGCCGGTCTGTACCGCCAGCCCATTGTGCTGGACATTCTCAACTACCTCAAGCTGCTGGATAACTTCCACGAGAGCGCTAGCTTGTACCGCATGCTCACCTTGCCGTCCCTTGGTATTCCTTTGCAGGATGTAATGAGCATGATGGCGACGGCTCGGCGGGAGACGAAGTCACTGTACGACGTGTCCAAGAATGTTCGTGCACTCACTGGCATGCAACCCGAGACCATCACGGCCGTGGAAAAGCTGCACGGCTGGTTAGAAGCGCACGGCCAATTGGCGCGCACGCAGCCCGTGGGTGAAGTGGCATTGAAGTTCTTGGAAGACTCGGGCTTGATGAAAGACCTGACCAGCTCCACGGACGCCGACCACTTGGAAGTGGTGAACTACATGAACCAGCTCTTCCAAGTGTTCCAGAGTTTTCAGATGCGGCACGAAGAACCGACCGTGAGCAACTTCTTGCACGAACTGGCTTTTGCGCAGGACGCTGGCGACAGCGGCAGCTTGCGGCCACCCGAGTGGGAGCAAGGCCCAGAGGCGGTGAAAATCATGACCATTCACAGTGCCAAGGGCTTGGAATTCCCGTACGTATTCATTGCGAACTTAGTGGATAAAAGATTCCCAACGATTGAGCGCCGTGACGCCATTGAACTGCCGGATGATTTGGTCAGAGAAAAACTTCCAGAAGGTGACTGGCACTTGCAAGAAGAGCGACGGCTCATGTACGTGGCAATCACCCGCGCCAAGCAAGGTGTGTTCTTCACAGCCGCGGAAGACTACGGCGGTACGCGCAAGAAAAAGCCCTCGCGCTTTATTGAAGAACTCGGCCTTAAAGCAAAGCCCTTCAAACTTAAAGGTGGATTGCTAGACAAGCCCAAAGCGCCAAAGCGCGAAGAAGACGATGCCACGCTGCTACGCAAAGCCTTGCCCCCGTACTTCAGCTTCACGCAGCTCAAAGCCTTTGAGAAATGTCCAAAGCAGTACAAGTACGCACACTTGCTGAAGATTCCCGTACCCGGTCACGCCACGTTGAGCTTTGGCCAAACCATCCATAACACCTTGCTCAACTTCTTCAAGCTGGCACGCGAGCGCGGCATGGCTGGGCAGGCTGATTTGTTCGGTAAAAAGTCTGCAACACAAACTGGACCATTAGTCACGTGGGCTGAACTGCAACAAATTTACCAAGCCAACTGGCAAGACATGTGGTACTCCAGCGTGACGCAGAAGACCGAGTACAAGCACCGCGGCGTGAAGTTCCTCAAGAACTTCTACGATTCACTCCCCACGCCGTGGCCAGCGCCACTGGAACTGGAAAAAGGTTTTACCATTGTCATCAACGGCCACAAAGTGAAAGGCAAGATAGACCGCATTGACCCCAGCACTGGCGGCATAGAAATTATCGATTACAAGACCAGCGAGAAACCACCAGCCGAAGACAAAGCTGACTTGGAGCAGCTGCACATCTACGCCATGGCCGCGCGGGAGGCACTTGGTTTGAATCCCGTGAAGCTCACCTTCATCTACCTCGCTGCCGAAAAACCTTTCAGTTACCCAATCGATGAAAAAGCGATTGAGAAAACCCGCGCCGAAATAGGGGAGACTATCGAGGCAATTCTGAAGAGCGACTTTGTAGCCACGCCGAGCAAGTTCACCTGCGCCAGTTGCGATTTCCGTAATATCTGCGAGGATAGGTATAGGGGGTAATACTTGTTACGTAATTTTTTACTCAGTTAAATTTTATGCCAGAAATTCCAAGCCAGCACTCCATGGAGGATGAAAAAGGTCAACATACATGCGGTATTTGCGGCGGGTCTTTGGATAGTGGGGATCATTCAGCGTGCCAGTCGGATGATGCAGAGCCGGCTGTTGAAAAAAAATTTGAGTTAACCCGTAAACAGAAAGCTGGGCTTAATCAAATGATTTTATATTTGTCATGGGGAGATATGGATTCCGCCCTAGAAATCAAAGAAGAATTTTCCCTGCCAGAGGCCGAAACCCAGTCCGCTGTCAAGCAAGTCATGATTAAAAAGTTGTCACGGGGGGACGTTTATGACGCCCTTGCACTCAAAGGAAAATCCACCCTGCCAGAACATGTAGCGCAGTCAGCTGAACTCCAGTCCGCAGCCAAGAAAGCCATGATTATTATGTTGTTAGAGGGGCAGATTACTACCGCCCTAGAAATCGAAAGACTATTTTCCCTGCCAGAGGCCGAGGCGCAGTCCGCTGTCATGCAAGCCATGATTAAAAAGTTGACAAAGGGACGGATTGATGACGCCCTTGCACTCAAAGGAAAATTCACCCTGCCAGAACAGGTAACGCAGTCAGCTGAACTCCAGTCCGCTGTCAAGCAAGCCATGATTAAAAAGTTGACATACGGACAAATTGATGACGCCCTTGCACTCAAAGGAAAATTCACCCTGCCAGAACAGGTAACGCAGTCAGCTGAACTCCAGTCCGAAGCCAAGAAAGCCATGATTAAAGAGTTGTCATGGGGGAACATCTATGACGTCCTTAGAATCAAAAGAGAATTTTCCCTACCAGAAGAGTTTTTACAGTCAGCTGAAGTCCAGTCCGCTGTCAAGCAAGCCATGATTAAAAAGTTGACAAAGGAACGGATTGATGGCGTCATTTCATTCAATATTGATGACGCCCGTAAACTCAATAGAGAATTTTCCCTACCAGAAGAGTTTTTACAGTCAGCTGAAGTCCAGCCCGCTGTCATGCAATTTATGATTAAAGAGTTGACAAAGGGACGGATTGCTTTCGCCTTTGCGTTCAAAGAAGAGTTTCACCTACCAGAAGAGTTTTTACAGTCAGCTGAAGTCCAGTCCGCTGCCAAGCAAGGCATGATTGAAAATTTATCAGAAGGGAAAATTGATGACGCCCTTAAAATCAAAGAAAAATTTTCCCTGCCAGAACAGGTAACGCAGTCAGCTGAACTCCAGTCCGCTGTTATGCAAGCCATGATTAAAAAGTTGACATACGGACGGATTGAGTACGACTGTTCATTCAAAATTGATCACGCCCTTAAAATTAAAGAAAAATTTTCCCTGCCAGAGTCCGAAGCCCAATCCGTGGCCACGCAAGCTATAATTGCAATATTGTCAAAGGTGCAGATCGATTACGCCCTTAAAATCATCGATTACGCCCTTAAAATTAAAGAAAAATTTTCCCTGCCCGATCAAAAAGTGCAGGAGCCTTTTTGTAATTTTATAGAAAATGCAATTTCAGAAAATAATTTACATTTAGTATTGCCCCATTTGGATAGATTTCCTTCAGGTGCACTAAAACAGTTGGAGCCGAAATACTTCCTCTCCAGCTACCGCAATGACCTAAACCTTGCAAGTGTAGATATATACACGACGTACCGCACATTGAAACAAGCAGGTGATGAGATGCAAATAACTGGTTTTATAGAGAAAATGAAAGATAGCATGGATTCCTTTGTGAGCAGTCATGCACAGGATTCGGGAATTACCGAGATGGAACACTACCAAACTTTAATTGAGATAGCCTATCCAAATCATGCCGATAATTGGACGAACTTCAGGAGCAATGAAAGCTGCGCTGACCGCTCGGCGGATATTGAGCATTTTGCAGTACGCGACAAATACATTGTTGATTTGTCTGAAGGCGTGGACATGGTGCTGGCTCCTGGCCAAACCAAGGACGGTACGGCAGTAGCCGATCTGGAAAGACCCATTGCCGGCATCCAGCAGAAGTTCAGCGAAGTCGGCTTTGACAAGGAAAAGATGTTTGGCGTGCTAGATAAGGAGATTGATGAAAAAATTGCTAACGTGCCACAGAAGGAAATATTTACAAGCAGAGAGGAAAAACTGTACGGCTTGCTGTTGGAAAGCTTGGTCGGCAAAGCAAATCCGGAAGACCTGAAAGAACTGCTGATTGGCTACCAATTTGCGGAGTTTGAGGACATCAAGGCCTACCTAGAAGGCACCAGAGCCCAGGCCGAGCAGGCTAAAAATCCTGACTACGCCTACCTGCTGGAATTACGGGAATTCTTTGCCGATCACCTCAAGGAGGTAGAACGGAAGATTGCCAAAGAGGCAGAAGGAAACCCTGACATCGCCAAGCGCTTGCCGGACTACTATCAGAAGAAGAGAATACTTGATGCAGACAAAGGGAAACAGGAAACCCTTAACCGCCTGCAAATTAGCAAACTTGGCCTGGATGGGAACTTGCTAGAACGCATTGCCAAGGAGCTGGGGAAGAAGACGGATAGCAAAGGCAACCCCTTTAGCCTGGGAGACCGGGATGACGATGGCAACCTCGTGCCAGGGAAGAAGAGTGAAGCCCTGGCTGGCATGATCATGGCTGAGCAGAGAAAAGCAGCAAAAGCAATTGTAGCCCTAACCGGAGAAGAAGTAGATCCCGAGAGCGTCCATTTAGGCGAGCTCAACCTGGCCGAGTACTTGGATGCCCAGCACATGCTCAAGAACGGCGAGTACGACGAGGAATTGTTTTCCCGGTACCTGCTCCAGGCCTTCCAGGGTATTTTTGAAAAAGAGTTAACCACTATTGATAGAGAAGTGGCCAAGTATAAGCCTAAAGACGAGGAACTAAGAGGCAAGAAGCAGAAGAAGTTAGAGTGCTTCATAACCAAGAATCACACTTCAGCGCACGCCCGCGGCGTTGGCGGGGTGTGCGTCTCCGGGGATAATCCTATTAATGGGTCAAAAAACCAGTGGGACATGCCGAACTACTTCCAGATGGTCCTTCGGGATGCCGAGTCCAAGGTGTGCCAGGGTTTGGTACTTTTGCACTACTATGAGGATAACGGGAAAAAAATACTCACTGCCTCACTCAACCCTTCCAGCACGTACCTGTACCAGGTGGATGAACAGCAGCTATTCAAAGGTCTACTGAAGCAACTGGAGGTGTTTGCCACAGATAACGGCATTGATGCCATTGCAATTTCTCAAAATAAATCCATGAGGACCAATCGGACCGGTGGTGAATTTGAACGAGCTATGGATAATAGGATTAGGAGCGTACAGAAAACCGAGTCACTCACAAGAGAAGAAACTTTTTCATACCATCCCAACTATACCCAGCAGAAACTTGATGTTGTTTGGCAAAAAGGCGTGGAGTAGAATGTGAAATTTTCTTTGAATGTATTTAATCTTCTCCAAGTTCACCTGCGCCAGTTGCGATTTTCGCAATATCTGCGAAGATAGGTATAGGGGGTAGTTTCATCTGTCATTGAGAGGGCCGCACCGCGGCCCGCGGCAATCCCTATTGAAACGAGACTGGTCACGAGTTCAGCGGGATTGCCACGTCGTCCCGCAGGCGCGGGACTCCTCGCAAAGACGAATAAAGAAAACCCACGGCACGTGCCATGGGCTTTTGAATGGTTCAACGTTGTTACGTTACCAAACGGGCTAGGAACTATCCGGTGATAGGTTTGCGGACCCATCGACCATCAACCTGATCGTACTGCTCGAACAAGGTTGTGAGAGATGCGTTGATGACGTCAGGCGTTTTCCCGTCGAGCCAGCCGAACATGCCGCCGGCAAGAAAATGGATTGCTACCTCACTGAACTCGTCCAGTGAAAATTCTGATCCGTCGATCATCACGCCTTCGATGGGACAACCGACGAAACTCATGTCGTGCGGTTTTCCGTCTGTGTCTGTAAATTGCAAACTCACGTTTTACCTCCTCTTGGTTTTACTATTCACAAACAAGCAAGTAAATCATATTCTGTAGGTTTTGTCAATACATGTGTCATGCCGGACTCCGATCCGGCATCTTGCCGCAAGGCCCCGGGTCAGAAGCCCGGGGCGACATATAATGTGTTCAGCGTTGTACTACAATTGACGCTATTGCAGGAGGAGTATACTTGGGGCGATTACAGGAGAACGTAGGTGCTAGGGTTTTGGCTAACCTTGCGCACTACCATGGCAGTCTTCCTGGGGGTCATCGTGGTCATCAGCCTCTTCGTTGCAGCCATTGCGCTGTGCACGGTGGTGGTCGGCTTTGGGGCGTGGTTGCGGTGGCGCATTGCCTTGCTACCGCACATGCGACAGTCGCCGGATTTACGCACGTGGTACAAGCGAGAGAAAGTGAAGGACGACGACCGTCGCTGCATGCAGCGCATTGCGTTCGGCATGGTCTTCCTGATCGTGCAGGTACCATTCTTCATTTTCCTGGAGCAACGGTCGTGGCCATTCCGTACCGTAACCTTGGCTCTTGGTGTGTACTTGGCAATACGCGGCGTGTACGGCCACTGGCTCGGTGGCCGCACGCGTCTGGCACACCATGTGCACGATAACGCGTCCACCGCGCACCACGCGTTCGACCTGCTCACACTGGAAGAGGGAGCGCGTTCACGAGAAATGATGATGCGCATGTTCACTGCCGAGCGCGTCATCCGTCTGGGCGGCTACACGTTCATTGCCCTAAGCTTCGTAGCAGCCTTGGCCTGGGACGCCGGAGCCGGTGGCGCCCTGCCTTCGGTCGTGCTACCGTAACCTATAGAAAGGAGCCGGGGCGTATGGGGTTCACCCCGATTAAGTACACGTTGAACCGAAATATCCAATCCTCTGGCCTGCAGGACCAGGTTGACGGCGCTCGAGTCATCGAGCTCTTTTCGTCTATTGTGGCTGAGACAATTGGCGACGACATTGCCCAGAAAGTGAAGGGCTTGTACCTCAAGAATCGGACGCTCACCGTGTCGGTGCCGTCCCCGGTTATTGGGCAGGAAATTAAGCTCCACGAAAAAGCGATTGTGGATGCTTTGAACAAGAAAATGGAGGTTGTTGTGGTGGAGCGGTTAAGATTTTTGGCTTGAGTTTTTTAACCCCTCTCCCCAGCCCTCTCCCGCAAGGGGAGAGGGAGATTTTATAGAACCCTCTCCTCTGGCAGGAGAGGGTGGCCGAAGGCCGGGAGAGGAGGAATGAGTAAAAAACGAGTGGAAAAATGCGAAGAAATATGGTATAGTGAAGGTGTTCTACGCACCTCATTTTTTTGTCCATGAGCCTGAAGAACTACCTCATCCTCTTTGCGGTCGGCACACTGTTCTCGTGGGGTGCCTGGGCCATTGTCCTCACGCAAATGAACCCAGACGTGAACCGGCCAGTGACGGTGACAGCCTTCGCCGTGTCTCTTGGTTTCGCCGTGGCAGGGACGTTTGCACTCGGCAGCTTTGGCGTGCGAGCGCTCTTCGGCAAAGACCCAGTGCTCTTCCGCGTGCTGCGCACCTCTGTGCGGCAAGGCGTGGTTGTTGCCGTGCTGCTGGAAGGCCTGCTGGTGCTGCAGGCCATGCGCTGGTTCGCCTGGTGGAACGTGGTGCCGCTCGTCATCTTCTTCATTCTCTTGGAAGGCTTCTTCTTGTCGCAGGATGCGCTGCGTGAACGGCAAACCCGATGAACGCCGCACTGGAACAGCTCCAAGCCGAAACCCTGGACGCCCTGCAGCACGCGCAGGATGCAGCGGCTGTTGATGTACTAGAAATTGCCGTGCTCGGCCGCAAAGGGAAGCTCGCAGCGCTACTCTCGCGTATTCCATCCCTGCCACCGTCCGAACGCGCCGGCATCGGCACGCTCGCCAGCGAGGTGAAGCAGACCCTGCAGAAGGCGTTCAACGACGCGCGGGCGAAGTTCAGCGGGACCAGCGACTCGCCTCGCTTCGGCTCCGGTGGAGCGGGCCACAGCCACTTCGACCCTACGTGGCCAGGCGTGGCGCCGAGCATTGGCCACCTTCACCCGGTGAGTGCTTTCGTGGAGCGATCTGTCCAGTTCTTCACGTCCCTGGGCTACGCTGTTGCAGATGGGCCAGAAGTGGAGACGGCCAGCTACAACTTCGACAAGCTCAACATCCCAGCAAACCATCCTGCCCGCGATCTTTGGGACACCTACTACCTGAACCCGGAGCGTGAAGGTATCCTCATGCGCACGCACACCTCGCCGGTCCAGTTACGGTACATGGAGACACATAAGCCGCCTGCGTACGTGGTAGTTCCGGGACGGGTGTACCGCCACGAGGCAACCGACGCCAGCCACGATACGAACTTCTCGATGCTGGAAGGGTTGGCAATTGACCGGGATCTCCACCTCACCGACCTCATCGGCACGCTCAAGGCATTCCTGCAGCACACCTTCGGCAACGTGAAGATGCGCATACGGCCGAGCTACTTCCCCTTCGTGGAGCCGGGCATTGAAGTGGATATGTCCTGCTTGATTTGCGCAGGCAAAGGTTGCTCGGTGTGCAAGCAGACGGGCTGGCTGGAGATGCTCGGTGCCGGCATGGTTCATCCGGTCGTGCTCAAGAACATGAAGGTCGATCCCAAGAAGTACTCGGGTTTCGCTTTCGGCATTGGCTTGGAGCGCATGGTCATGCTCCTGCACGGCATCCCCGACATGCGCACACTCTTGAGCGGGGACCAACGATTCTTAGAACAATTTCACTACTAACTATCCTCCCTATGGATACTGAACAGCGAGAGAACCTTGATGCAGATGTCGTTACTCCAGTAGCCGAAGTAGAGCAAGCACCTGTGGAGATGACACCCGAAGACGTTGAGGCAGAAGAGGAACTCACGGCGAACGAAGCGAAGTGGCAGCAAGAGTTTGTGCGCACTGCGAAAGAGTGGAAAGAGTCAACGTCTGTGGTTGTGCGCGGAATGCCGAATCCAGAGCAGGCCAAGCGCGACATTAGCCACGTGAACGTCGATAAATCCACACCGGAGGATGTGCGCTTCTTCCATGCGTTTGAGCAAGTGCAGAAGAATGGTTCACTTTTCTACAAAGATAAATTTGAGAAGATGGCGCGCGAACGTTTAGAGACATTGAGTGGGAAATTCGAGGATCCTGCATTCTGCTTGGCTCGCGTGCTGGAAGCGCTCCGTGACAAATCTACTGCCGAATTGAAAGACGCCGCCTAATACCCATGAAGCTCCCGCTCACCTGGCTCAAAGACTTCGTTACCGTTCGTACTAGCCCAGAGAAACTGGCGCAACTGTTGACGTTGTCTGGAAGCGAAGTCGAAAAGATTGAACGCGGCCCAGAGGTGAGCGGCATTGTCGTCGGTTACGTTGAGGACGTTGCCAAGCACCCCAATGCCGATCGGCTGCACGTCTGCAAAGTGCGCGTTGAACCAAACGGCGAGTTGCGGACAATTGTCTGCGGCGCGCCGAACGTTGCGGCTGGCCAGAAAGTTCCTGTTGCACTACCCGGAACCGTGTTGCCGAATGGCATTGAACTCGGGAAGGCCACCATCCGTGGCGTGGAATCCAGCGGCATGATTTGCGCGGCTGATGAACTTGCGCTCGGCGACGACCACAGCGGCATCATCGTGCTAGACCCGAAGGCTGAGGTTGGTGCCCCAGCCGGGAAGTGGTTAGGCGCTGCAGACATTACCTTGGATGTGAAGGTGACACCCAACCGCGGCGACAGCCTCTCTGTTCGCGGCCTGGCCCGAGAAGTCGCCATCCTTACCAAGCAGCAGCTGAAAGCGGTTGGTCCAAAGCTCGTGGAAGGGAAACAGAAGAACTCTATTTCGGTGAAGATCCAAGATACGAAAGGCTGCAGCCAGTACGTGGCGCGGGTCGTGGAGGGCATCACCATCAAGCCTTCGCCAGTAGAAGTGCAAGAGCGATTGCGTAGCGTCGGCATTCGGCCGATCAACGCTGTGGTGGATGCTACAAACTACGTCATGGTGGAGCTCGGCCAACCTTTGCACGCCTTCGACGCGGATACGGTGAACCAGATTGTCGTCCGTAGTGCCAAGCCGAACGAGCAGCTCGTCACACTCGATGGCGAGAAAAGGAATTTACAAACCACAGACCTCGTCATCGCGGACAAGCAGAAGGCAATTGCCATCGCTGGGGTGATGGGCGGGCAAGCAACAGAAGTGAGCGAGCGTACCACGCGCGTCATCATCGAGTCTGCACGCTTCGATCCCATCCGCGTGCGGCTTACGGCGCAGCGCCTGGGTCTGCGCTCCGAGGCGTCGAATCGGTTTGAGAAGGGGATTGACCCGGCCCTTGCCGCGGAAGCTGCCGACCGCTGTGCCGCGTACATTGCGCAGTGGGCCGATGGCGTCGTGGCGAAAGGCTGCGTCGTTGCTGGGAAGAAGCCATCAGCACCGAAAGCTATCAACCTCCCACTCGCCGAAGTCGAACGACTGCTTGGCACGCGTTTGCCTGCGGCGAAGGTGAAAGCAACGTTGATCAGCCTCGGGTGCAAAGTTTCAGGCACGAAAACTGCGCTGCGCGTCGTGCCGCCATCGTGGCGCTTGGACTTGGTTATCCCTGCTGACCTCGTGGAAGAGGTTGGTCGGCTCATGGACTACAACACATTGCAGCCCACATTGCCGCGCATCCCGCAGCGGTCACCCGAACCATCCAGCACGTTCACGTTCACCTCTACTGTTCGGCACCGCTTAGTCGCCGCTGGCCTTACCGAGACACCAACGTACAGCTTCTACAGTAAGCAGCTGGCGGCAGACTTCGATTTAGCCGACCAGCCGCACTCAGAACTCGCAAACCCGCTGAACCCAGACCAAGCCTTGCTGCGCCGGTCACTCATGCCACAGCTGCTCACCGTGGCGGGCAAGCAGAGTGCCACGCGCGATACGCTGCGCATCTTCGAAGTTGGCCGCGCGTTCTGGCCAGCGAACAAGACCATGCCCGAGGAGCGCACCATGCTCGGCATCGTTGACGTACGCAAAGTGGGCGACCCCTTTCTCGCCGTGAAAGGCGTGGTAGAAGCCCTGTGCCGTAGCTTGGGCTTGCACGATGTGCGGTACCACGGTTCCACTTCTACAGCCGCGCGCATAACCGTGGGCACCGAAGCAATCGGCATCATTGGCAGCGTGCGCCAGAAGTACGCCGACAGCGTGAAGCTGCGCAAGCCCGCGGCCTTTGCCGAGATAGACCTGTCGCTCCTCATGGAGCAGCCGCGACACGTGACCAAGGCGCAGCCCCTTCCTGTCTATCCATCTGTGGAGCGTGACCTCTCTTTTGCCTTACCCAATCCTGTTGCGCACGCGGAGCTCATCCGGGAGGTGCGCAGCGTCGACCCACTCGTCCTGAAGGTGCAGGGGATTGACCGTTTCAGCCTGCCCGGAGGTAAGGTGAGCATCACCCTCCGCGTGACGTTCCAGAGCCCCGGAACCACGTTGACCAGCGATGACGTGCAAGGTATCGTGGAGAGGATCGCCCAGCGCATGGACGAGGTATTCTCCGCTGAGTTCCGCAGGTAATTCCACTATTCCGTATGCCAAAGAAAGCTGCTAGCCAAGAGTATTCCGCCAAGCAAATTACCGTCCTGGAAGGGCTGGACCCGGTGCGCAAGCGCCCGGGCATGTACATTGGCAACACCGCGAGCGAAGGTTTGCACCACCTCATTTGGGAAGTGGTAGACAACTGCATTGACGAAGCCATGGGCGGCCATGCCAAGCGCATTGTCGTGACCATGCTGCCCGACCACATGGTGGCTGTGGAGGACGATGGCCGCGGTATCCCGGTAGACATCCACAAGACCACGAAGAAGTCTGCTTTGGAGACTGTACTTACCGTGCTCCACGCTGGTGGCAAGTTCGGCGAAGGTGGCTACAAAGTTTCTGGTGGCTTGCACGGCGTGGGTGTCTCGGTGGTCAACGCGCTCTCCATTTACGTGAAAGCCGAAGTGAAGCGCGATGGCAAGCTCTGGATGCAGGAGTACAAGCGCGGCAAGCCGCTTGCAAAGGTGAAGTCTGTCGGGAGCGCTCGCGGGACTGGCACCACCATTACCTTCCAGCCAGACAATGAAATTTTCAGCACGCTAGATTTCAACTTGCAGTACATTATCGATCACCTGCGCCAGCAGGCGTACCTGACCAAGGGCGTCGAGATCTGCATCATCGACAAGCGTCTGCCCACGCCGCGCGGGCAGAAAGCACCGAGCTACACCTTCCGCTTCGAAGGCGGGGTGCAGAGCTACGTGAAGCACCTCAATCACAGCAAGGAACCCAAGCACGACGCGGTCTTCTACGTGGATAAGGAATCCGGCGGCATTCAGGTGGAGGTGGGCATGCAGTACACGGATGACTACAAAGAGACGGTGTTCTGCTTCGCCAACAACATCCACACCACGGAAGGCGGCATGCACCTCGTCGGTTTCCGCGGCGCGCTCACCCGCCAGCTCAACGCCTACGCGCGCAAGCAAGGCTACCTCAAAGAGAAGGACGACAACCTCTCGGGTGACGATGTGCGCGAAGGCTGTACTGCCGTCATCTCCGTCAAGGTGAAAGAGCCGCAGTTCGAAGGCCAGACCAAAGCCAAGCTTGGCAATGCTGAGGTGAAACCTGCGGTGGAGAGCGTGACCGCTGACGCGCTTGGCATCTACCTGGAAGAGCACCCACGCGATGCCGAAGCGATTATTGGCAAGTGCGTGCTGGCCCAGCGCGCTCGCGTGGCGGCTCGTGCCGCACGCGACACCGTGCTCCGCAAGGGGGCGCTCGACGGCTTCGCCTTGCCGGGCAAGCTGGCCGACTGTTCCAGCAAAGATCCCAAAGACTCCGAACTCTTCCTGGTTGAGGGTGATTCTGCCGGTGGCAGTGCCAAGCAAGGCCGCGACCGTAACTTCCAAGCTATTCTGCCGCTCCGTGGAAAAATTTTGAACGTCGAGCGCGCGCGCTTGGATAAGATGCTGGCGAACAACGAAATCAAGGCGCTCATCATTGCCATGGGTACGAACATCGGCGAGCAGTTCCGCATTGAGGACCTGCGCTACGACCGCATCATCATCATGACCGACGCGGACGTAGACGGCAGCCACATCCGCACCCTTTTGCTCACCTTGTTCTACCGCTACTTCCCGCAGCTCATGCTCACCGGCCACCTGTACATTGCCCAGCCACCGCTGTTCCGCGTGCAGAAGGGGAAGGACTTCCGCTACGTGTTCAACGAGGCGGAGCTGGAGAAGGTGCAGAAAGAGTTTGAAGCCAAGAAACTAGAGAAGGACACGGCGAAAGCTGCCAAGGCCAAAGCCGAAGCACCTGCAGACATTCCAGCAGATGGTATGGAAACGGTCGAGACGACGCCATCGGGTGTCTCCATCCAGCGCTACAAAGGTTTGGGTGAAATGAACCCAGGCCAGCTGTGGGAGACAACTATGGACCCGGCCACCCGCGTCATGCGTCAGGTAACGTTGGAAGATGCCGAAGCCGCAGACCAGGTGTTCGACATGCTCATGGGCAATGAAGTTGCCCCGCGTAAGCGTTTCATCCAGACGCACGCGAAGAGCGTGAAGAACTTGGATATCTAGTGTCTTGACGTTATTCAGGCCGCGTTGTACAGTAACCCCATCAAGGCCCGCCCGGGCCAGTTTTAGGACTGAATCTCATGGCAAACATTATCGTAAAGTACTTCCGGGAAAGCTACGAAGAGCTTAAGAAAGTCTCGTGGCCAAGCCGGAAAGATACCGTTCGTGACACCCTCGTGGTCATCGGGGTGTCGTTAGGCGTCGCCGCCTTCCTGGGCGCCGTTGACCTCGGCCTCACCGCCGGCCTCCAGAAACTCATCAACCGTTAAACCGATATGGCAAAACAGACCGCATCGCACGGCCGCCGCTGGTACGTGCTCCACACCTACTCTGGCTACGAAGAGAACGTTGCGCGTAACCTGCGGCAGCGCATTGAGTCCATGGACATGCAGGACAAGATCTTCAACGTCCTCATCCCCACCGAGAACAAGATTAAGATTAAGAACGGCAAACGCAAGGTTGTCACTGAGAAGATTTTCCCGGGCTACGTGCTGTGCGAAATGATCGTCACCGACGATTCGTGGTACGTCATCCGCAACACCCCCAACGTCACCGGCTTCGTTGGCAGCGGCACCACGCCAACGCCCATCTCCGACGAAGAGGTGAAGGAAATTCAGAAGCGCATGGGCGTGGCCGAGCCGAAGTTCAAGATTGATATCATGGTGAACACGCCGGTGAAGATCACCGATGGGCCATTCAAAGACTACGAAGGTAAGGTCGCCGAGGTTGACGAGTCCCGTGGTAAGGTCAAAGTCCTCGTTTCCATGTTCGGGCGTGAGACGCCGGTAGAGTTAGACTTCCTCCAGGTAAAGAAAATTTAAGCAGCGGGTTTGCTGGCTTGCGGGTCAGCAGCTCGAAAACTAACCTGCCAACCCGCAAATTTCTCCTCATTACTACCACTATGGCAAAGAAGATTAAAGCATTGGTGAAGTTGCAGATTACCGGTGGCCAGGCAAACCCTGCGCCTCCTGTCGGTACGGCCCTTGGGCCCCACGGCGTGAACCTTGCGGAATTCTGCAAGAAGTTCAACGACGCCACCAAAGACCGCATGGGCGAGGTTACTCCGGCGGAGATTACGATCTACGAAGACCGCACCTACGAGTTCATCCTGAAGACGCCGCCAGCCGCCGAACTCCTTAAGAAGGCAGCGAAGATTGAGAAAGGCTCGGCCAAGCCGTTGCAGGAGAAGGTTGGCAAGGTTACGAAGGCCCAGATTAAGGAAATTGCCGAGAAGAAGATGCCCGACCTGAACGCCAAGGACCTTGAAGGGGCCATGCGGATTGTGGAAGGCACGGCACGGAACATGGGTATTACCATTAGCGATTAATTTCGTTTCCTAAAAAACGAAACGCGTATGAGCGAGCAACCATCAGTCGTCCGGAACATTTTCTTCTACCTCATTGCGCTGGTGGCTCTAGGCTTCATTGTTGGGTCCAGTGTTAACTTACTCAACTACGTTGCGAAGGTCACAGTTTTCACCGAAGGTGAGACGTCTGGACGGTACTTGCCGCCGGGCCTCTTCCTCAACCAAGTGAAACCCGGCACGGAAAGCGTGTCGACCAAGGTGACGTGCACCGAAACCTGTTCTCTGACGGAGAGCGACCGTACTTCAATTAACGACTGGCAAACCGCATACAAAGATTGGCAGAACCAGCCAACCGCCAGCACGAACAAGATGCGCGGATTGGTGAATGCGCTATCCATTCTCATCGTTGCCATTCCCATTTTCATCTTCTTCTTCCGCAACGTGCAGAAGGACTTTCGGGCAGAGTCGGCTGCAGGTCAAGCACTGCAGCGCGCCACGACGGTGCCGCGTTCCATCTACTTCTACTTTATCGTGTTCGCCGCTGTCGTCATGTTCATCATTTCGGCCGGGGCCACGATTAACACCTCGCTCAAGACCTGGGTGGTAAAGGATGCTGCAGGCGATGCGAACCAGCCAATTGCCATGAAGTCTGCGACTGGACTTGCCACGAGTGAGACCGAAGGTGTGGAGACCCTCTTGGGCTGCGCCGACAAGTGCGGCATTTCGGCAGAGCAGAAGACGCAGCTCACGCAGTGGCAGCAAGATTACACTGACGCGAAGGTGGAAGTTGATAGCCAGAATACGAATAGCTGGCAGCGCACACTCGCCCTCTCTATCCCATTCCTCCTCGTGAGCATCCCGTTGTTCTGGTTGCACTGGGCAGTTATCCAACGCGAACGCAAGAAGGCAACTCCGTAATTCATTTCGTCATGTGGGAGTCCCGTGTCCCGGGACGCTAGTACCACGTAACCCCTCAGCAGTATGGCAAACCGAAGTAAGCGCTACCGCGAGCTCGTCAAGAAGATTGACGCCGCGAAGACCTACCCACTCACCGAAGCAGTGACCTTGGCGAAAGCGACCGCCACCACGAAGTTCACTGGCAGCATCGAGCTGCACGTGCGCTTGGGCATTGACCCGAAGAAAGCCGACCAGCTGGTGCGCGGCTCCGTCACGCTCCCGCACGGCACTGGCAAGCAGAAGAAGGTTGCAGTGTTTGCAACCGGTCCGGCAGCGGATGCAGCGAAGAAGGCTGGTGCTGCAATCGTCGGTGGGGAAGAGCTCATCAAAGAGGTGAAGCTGAAGAACGGTATTGACGCCGACGTCGTCGTTGCCACACCAGACATGATGAAGCACCTGAGCCAGGTGGCGAAGATCCTGGGGCCGCGCGGCCTCATGCCGAACCCGAAGAACGAGACCGTCACGCCAGACGTCGCCAAGGCCGTCACCGAACTCTCGGGTGGCAAGGTGACGTTCCGTAACGACGAGTCTGGCAACCTGCACCAAGCAGTCGGCAAAGTTTCGTTCACGGATGAGCAAATTTTGGAGAACGCCAACGCCTTCTTGGAAGCCGTGAAGCGCGTGAAGCCAACCACGGTGAAGGGCACGTACCTCGTATCTATCACCCTCACCTCAACCATGGGGCCGGGGATTCGGGTTAGTCAGTAGGCTGTAGGCCTAGAAGCTCGTTAAGTTGTAAGGTGTCGAAGGACGTTAAGCAAGTATCGGATAGACGTCACAATACCATCCTTCCAAACCGTAACGAGCATCGATACCCATACCTTTCTTCTAAACTCACTCGACATTATGCCCAAGCGCACCGACTACATCTCTTGGGATGAGTGCTTCAGCCTCATGGCGGAGCTCATCGCACAGCGGTCAAAAGACCCTTCGACGCAGGCTGGTTCCGTTATCGTGAACGACCAGAACGTCGTCGTGGGTATGGGCTACAATGGTTTCCCGCGCGGCATTGAAGATGAAGAGCTGCCCTGGGAGCGTGAAGGGAAGTTCCTGGACACGAAGTACGCCTACGTTGTCCACGCCGAGGAGAACGCAGTGTACAACAGCAATGCCCAGACGAAGGGCTGCAAGCTGTACGCGACGCTCTTCCCGTGCAACGAGTGCGCCAAGACCATCATTCAGAGTGGCATCACCGAGGTCATTTACGCGTCGGACAAGTACCACGACGTGGATATGTCTGTGGCTGCTCGCAAGCTCTTCGACCGAGCAGGTGTGACGTACCGCCAGTACACGCCGGAGCATTCACTGCAGCTCCAGAAGAAGTAGCCATGGCAACCCAACCCCAGATTGTAGCAATCGTCGGCCTCTGCGGGGCAGGGAAGAGCGAGGTTGGCGACCGCTTCGTGAAGGCGGGCTTCGCGTACCTGCGTTTCGGGCAGATAACCCTGGACGAAGTTGCCAAACGTGGCCTGCAACCAACCGAGGCGAATGAGAAAGAAATCCGCGAAGCCTTGCGCAAGGAGCACGGCATGGCGGCGTTCGCCATTCTCAACCAGCCCAAGATTGACGCGCTCATGGCCGAAGGGAAGCCCGTGCTCGTGGATGGTTTGTACAGCTGGTCTGAGTACAAGATCCTCAAGGAGAAGTATGAAACTGCGCTCACGGTCGTCGCTGTATACGCCCCACCCGAGACGCGGTACGCCCGCTTGGAAGATCGCCGCTCGCGCTACGGCGATGACCCGAAAATGAAGTACCGATCGTTCTCCCGGGCGGAAGCGAAAGCACGGGACTACGCCGAGATTGAGAACATCGAGAAGGCTGGGCCCATAGCCATGGCGAACTACACCGTTGTGAACACCAGTACGCTCGAGGAGCTTGATCAGCAAGTTCACGCAATCATCACAACGATTTCCCATGCAGTTTAAGGTTAAACTCCTCCACCCCGACGCCAAGGCGCCGGTGTACGCCCACGATGGCGACGCGGGCATGGACGTGTACAGTTGCGAAGACTACACGCTCCAGCCAGGCGAGCGACACCTGTTCAAGCTCGGTTTCTCCGCAGCTTTCGACACCGGCTACGTATGCCTCGTTTGGGATCGGTCTGGCTTAGCGGCGAAGCAAGGCCTCACGAACCTCGCGGGCGTCATTGACGCGGGGTACCGTGGCGAGTACGGCGTCGTCTCACTCAATACTTCATCGGCGCCAGTGACTATTAAGAAAGGCGACCGCATTGCCCAGCTGCTCATCCAGCCCGTGCTGGCAGTGGACGTGGAGGTCGTGGAAGAGCTCTCGGACACGAGTCGCCAGAGTGGGGGATTTGGCAGCACCGGAGTGTAATTTTTTACTGTCATGCCGGACTCCGATCCGGCATCTTGCGTTTGTACTGAAGTACGACCAAATGGTTTTCAGGTTGGTGATTATTCGTCACGGATTGTTTGCCCTTTCTGGCAGCAGAAAGGGCGCAAAGACTGCTGGGGGCCTGCGACGGAACACTGGAATCAGAATAGCAATTTTATCGCATCGTTCCGGCGTAGTCCCCCAGGCCCCAGCTTACTAACGAAATAACCACTTGCTAACCTTTTAGAAGTTCGGGGTTTGGGGGCGCAACCGCGTACGTAGAAAATATGCTATAGATATTCAATCATAATGAGCATGTGGAGCCCCCAATGCTCTTTTGCCACCTTTTCTGGCGCCAGAAAAGGTGGATGACCGTGATTCGACAATAGGAACCGTATGACCGTTCGGTCGTTCACCTGTAGAACCGAGAGATACTGAACCAAGTTCAGGATGACAAAGTATACTTGCCAACTCGTCTGGCGACGGGTAAAGTACCCGCGCATGAGTACGGCCGACCCCAACGCCCGCGACATCTTCGCCATTACCGGCCTCCCGCCGGAAGTGCTCGCCGTTGGCATGGCCAAGTACTCCCGATCCGCCGCGTCCATTAAGGAAACCCTGGCCGAGCTCACCGAAGAGAAATCTGCCGAATTCCACGAGAAGTGGGTTTTAGGCTACGGCGATGCCTCCGTGGCCGACATGGCCGTGGTCGCTTTGGCGTGCGAGAACGTCTCCATGCTCGCCAGCAAAGCAATTGAAGACCACCGTTTGGCGAGCTACCAGGAGAAGTCTACGCGCTACCAGAGCTTCGAGCGGAAGCCACAGGAAGACGGTAGCGTACCACCGCGACGGTACTACCGACCAGTGCCAATCATGGCTTCGGCGTACGCGAAAGAGTACACCGAAACTTGCGAGGCAATGTTCGACGCGTACGTGGATCTCTCGCAGACCATGGCCGAGTACTACCGGCAGACGTACCCTAAGCCGGATGATACAACGGAGAAAATGTACACGGCCAAGCTGAAGGCGCGGAGCTTAGACATCGCTCGGTACTTGCTCCCCACGGCGACGCTCACGAACCTCGGTTGGATTTCCTCAGCACGTGGTCTGCGCCGAGCGATTTTCAAAATGAAGCAGCACGACCTGGACGAGGTGCGAACAATTGCTCGCGAGCTTGAAGCTGCAGCAACGAATCCAGCGCACAACCCGCACGCGCAGGAGATTGAATCCCTCCTCACTGCGGCCGACCCGTCTGCCCGGCCATTCGCCGAGGGCATTAAAGTCAAGCTCAATTTGCAGTACAAGGGCGCACCGACGCTCATCAAGCATACCGATCCAACGCCGTACAAGAAGGATCTCCGACGACGCATGCACCAGGTGGCGGCAACAGTTCTCGGCGACCTGCACGTCTTGGAAGATGAACCGCGCGTGGTATTCTACGAGGCGCTGCACCCAGAGATTGATTTAGCGACAACACTGCTCTATGACGCAACGAACTTCAGCTTTGGCCAGATTCGCCGTGTGGTGGAGGACTTGCCGGTTATGGCACGGGCAGAAATTATTGCCGCGGGCACAGCAGACCGCGGGCAGTTCGACGTGATTGGCCGGCCGTACGAAGTTGGTGGCCTCATCTTCGACACGCTCATGGACTACGGTGCGTTCCGTGACTTACAGCGCCACCGCATGTGCACCCAGCTCAACCAGCCGCTCACCAGTCTGCATGGCTTCGAGGAACCGCCTGAGTCTATGGGTATCAGCATCGCCGGTGGGCTGGACATCTTCGAGACCATTATCCAGCGTGCAGGTGGTTTGTACCGTGCTATGGAGAGCAGCTTGCCGCATGAGGCGTCGTACGTTCTGCCCATGGCCACGCGCAAGCGGACACTCTTCATCATGAACCCCCGCGAGCTCACGCATATGGTGGAACTCCGCTCCAAGTCTGGCGGCCACATGTCGTACCGGGAGGTGGTGCGGGACATGCTGGAGCAGGTCCGCGCCGTGTACCCACACCTGGTGCAGCACATCCGCTTGGCACCCATCGACTTCCAGGCCGACTTCTACAAGCGGTAGAGAAAAACCCCTCACACTTGGTGAGGGGTTTTTGGTGCTGCATAAACAATGTTCGCGCAGGCTCTACCATCATATATACACTTCCCGTCACCGGTAGCCTGGCTGTAGAAGACCTGGTAGAATGTACGTATGGAAGAAAATACCCCTTTGCAACCGAATGCGAACCGTAAACCGATGAGCAGGCTTCTCCCTCTCTTGGTCATCGTGATTGTCGTTCTTCTCATCATTGGCGGTATCATCGTTTACACTCTACGGAATTCTACGAAACCTCCAGATAGTGGTTTTGCCTGCACAGATAATGCGCAATGCTCTACGAATTTCTGCGTCTATGATATCAGTAGTGAAGAATGGGCGCTGCTCAGGCAGAATGCGAACAGCACGCTCGAAGGGAAAACTGGTTCGTGCCATACGGACAACGCAGTGCATGGTTGTATCACCACTGTTCAGAATGGAGTCGTTGCAGGCACAGGCGTTTGTGGTGATTAGCAGCATATTCTAAGGGAACTATACGAGCTATCGATTATGGCAAAACGCCGTGGGACATTCATCATCGTGGACGGGATTGATGGTTCGGGCAAAGGAACCGTCGTCGATGCTTACGCCACGTGGGCGCACGAGAAAGGTTTGCGCATCTTCGACGTGCGCGCCTTCGCCAAGGAGCACCAGCGATTACCCGAGCCAGCAGAGTGGCAGGGGAGCGACATCATTATTTCCGCTGAACCCACGCACTGCGGGGTAGGCCGCGTCATCCGTGAAGAAATAATTAAAGATAACGACCGCCACTACACTGGCCGGACCGCTGCCGAAGCCTTTGCACTTGACCGGCTCGTCCTGCACGTCCAGGTCATCCTCCCCGCGCTCGAAGCTGGCCTCCTCGTCCTGCAGGAACGTGGCGTTTCCTCATCCATCGCCTACCAACCGTTGCAGAAGCTCATCACCCTGGCACAGCTCCTCAAACTGGAAGGCAACCAGTTCGCCCTGGAGCATCGGCCAGACCTCCTCCTCATTCCCGTGTGTCCGGTTTCCGTGGCACTCAAGCGCTTGAGCAAACGCACCAAGAAAGATCACGCCATTTTTGAGAAGCGTGCATTCCTTACCAAGCTCGACGCGCGGTACCGTAGCCCGTGGTTTGCAAAAATTTTCCGCAGCCGTGGGAGCGTCGTCGGCTTCCTGGACACGGACGATGCCCTTGCCGAAACCCAGAAGGAGGCTGTAGGGTACATGAACGATTTCCTTACTCGAAAATCGAACGGACCGAAAATTCAGTAATTCCCACTTCTACGCCCTTTTCCAAAACGGAAATTCTCGGTGTGCACTTGTCCTTGCCAGTTCACGCACCCTGTGGATTTCCATAACCGCCAACCGGAGAAAGAGATGTACAAACGCATCTTGCTCTATCTCCTGGTCATTGCGTGCGTTGCGGCCTTCGTAACGCCGTTGATGGCTGATGGCCCGAAGACCGGTATGATCCTGCCCGGTGTGGTCGCGGAAGACCACTCGTGGGGCGGCGAAAATGACGCGGTAGAGAACCCGCTCGGTTTCGTCGACTACTTCATGCTGGGTTTCCAAGGCGCCATGATTGCTCTTCGGTAGCCGACTGCTACCCGAAACGCGCCCGCACTGGCCTCACCGGTGCGGGTTTTTTATGCCCTCGGTGCCACTATTTTTTCCTGCGCTGCCCCGCAGAGGTCGGCCATTGACAAGAACTGATATTTCGCGTAGGGTACGGAGAAGCTCGTTCCCAAGGCAACGTTGACCCCACGGGATGGGCGTACTACGCTAAAAGTAAGAAATATCGAATATTGCAAGCATTGCGCTCATTCTTTGAGAGAGAAGGGCGACTTGTGCTTTGCTGAACAACGAATATTGACAAAAGAATAGAGAGAAACGAAAGGAGGAAGCCATGCACCTGCTTGTGTGTTTGGCCATGAGTATGCTGCTCGCGGTTCCGGTGACCGCACAAATTCCAGACGATGTTTTAACCTTCACGCGTGAAGCAATCGAAGCAGAGCGTGATGAGCCGATTCCGTTCATCGAAACTCCGCCCACGGAGTGGGATACCTGGACCCCGGAGGTGGGTCAGTTCCGGTTATACGTCAATTACGACGTCTTAACCAACCCGTTTGCGGTCAAGGACACGGTGCCGAGAATTGATGTGCTCGGTAAGGACGGGTCATGGCCATACGTCATGGTCTACGACCTTGATACGCTGTTTATCTTCCTGGTACCGCCCGGGTATACATTACCCCGTGGATCTATTGCCAGTGGGATACCTATGGAATTTCCCCTGGTGGTTTTGGCCGGCACTAACCGCGCCGTCTACTGGTTTTCCAATGATGGCGGGGAGTTGCTGCTAGACCCACTTGAACCGTCGGATTTTTTGACGATTGCTCCGATACTACCACTACCGAAAGGTTGTATCGTGTTGCTGCAGCAGTCAAACCTCAACTCGAAGATGATTGCAAAAGTCATGGAACGGGTTGCCGAGGTAGACAGCACGGCGGCACTCGTCCAATTGGACGAAGGGTTCTACGAAAGCGCCTGGCCGCTGATACGACAAGTAACCATCCAGCGGTGGAAAGTCAACCAGGTGTGGGATCCCATGAAAAAAGCGATGAGGATCCTGCTGGTTATACAAGTAACAAGCGAATTCGCCCCGGCTGTTCAGGCAATCCTGATAAGTTCTCCGAAGGAGGTGTATGCCATTGCAGTCAACCCCTAATGAGCAACATCCAGGTGATCGCCGCCGGTCATGGGGCCGCAAAGCTCTGCGGTGGACTTGGAACGTTCTTGGAACCGTAGGGATTATCGGGTTGGTGTTTATGGTCTTGGTCTTCGCCAAGTTTGGGGATCAACGTAAATACCAGTCTCATGTCAATGACCTGCGGGCCAGCTCAACACATGGCGATTCGGCAATTTTCACCTTCGCCGTTGCCCAATATGAAGGTGCTAATGAGGAAGAGCGGCTGATCCAAGACCACCTGGGGAACTTTCGGAGAGCGCTCGACGCTTCTGAACTGTCCGAAAAAGTCTTGGGTTTTAAGCTCAACATCCTCGTTGTTCCGTATCAGGAACAAGGCCTACGAAAGTGCGTGAGCACTTTTACTGCGTTCACAACTGCTTGTGGTTGTGAGGCGGATTCAGTTGATCAAACGGTTTTTCAAATTGATTCGACCGGTATGCTCGTCGAGGCTATTTCTTCTCAAAGAGTGGCAACGACGGACATACAACCCTAACCGCCAAACCGCTTCAAAGGAGGTGAATGCATGAAGAAGCACAGCAAATGGTTCTGGCTGTCGCCGTTGGCAATTGCGTTGATGCAATCCCCATCCGTTCGCGCGATGGCTGACGCATGCCAAGCACTCGGTGATACGCGGACGAATTCCTTCGAGCAAGTGTGGAATTACACCGCGTGTATTGCGGGATCGGTGGCACAGGCCTTCGAGCTCATGTTTCTCCACTGGTAACTCGATTACCATCCGATTGGCCTCCCACTCTGTAAAATGAGTGGGAGGCCATACTACTAAAAATGCTGTTGATGGAAGGAGGTAATGACCATGCAGCGCGACATCAATCGGTTGTACGCAAAAGCGGTGTATCAGCGCAACATGCTGATCGCCCAAGCAAGCGTTGTGGTTTTCGTCGGCATTGTGGCGGCGGCATTCATTGCCTCTGACCACCCAGCTGACGTTACACGTAGGAACGTTCGTATTGTTGAGTCGTCCGTTGTGGTTCATGATACGAGCGTCGTCCAGCGCGATTCTACCCGTACGGCAAGGCGTATCGCGCCTTCGTTCAATCCGTACGCGCAGAAGCACGAGGGGTTTCTCGGCTTCATCACTCTACGGCCCAAGCCGTCGGTGCCTGTTCACGCGGAGGCGCCCATAGTCCCGGCGATTACCGCGCCCGACTTCACACCCAGTGATTCCATCGTTTCATTTTCCCTAGTTGAGGGAGATGATACCGGAGTGTTTATTCCGGAAGATGTAGACTTGTGGAGTCAGCGTCAAAACTCTGAGCTCCAAGTAGTACCCTGTGCGGTAGTCGCTAAAGTTGACCCGGAGTACCCCCCGTATGCCCTGTCAATCAGAAAAGAGGGGGAGGTGACTGTAGAGCTTCCTGTTACAGAAAATGGCAGGATTGGCGTATTCCCTCCGGAGATGGAACAGGAGTACAAAGACCGGGGGTATCGGGTGACTAACGTGAAATACGTCGTGAACGGTACTGTCCAGTCTGGAACGGTCGCCATAACGGAAGACCCGCCCGGCTACTGGTTTGCGAGTAGCCTACTGAAGGTACTGGGGAAATGGGAGTTCCAACCCTTCTTCGAAAACGGGGTTGCTGTCCCGTCTTTGATGGTAGTGGGGTATTCGTATTGCCTCACTGATAGTTGTCGATCTGCTGGTCAAAACTAAATTGCACCAATTGTTCTATACCCCGCGCAATACGTCATGCGCGGGGTTTTTATTGTAGTTCTGGTATAATGATTTCTATGACTCCATACGAAACCGTCATTGGGTTAGAAATCCACTTGCAATTGGCGACCAAGAGCAAGATGTTCTGCAGCTGTGCGAACGTGGATACAGACGCGGTGCCGAACTCCGCGGTATGTCCTATCTGCCTGGGCCACCCTGGTACGTTACCTGTACCGAACCAGGAGGCAATTGCAATGGCCGTGAAGTTTGCCGTCGCGCTAGGTTTTACTGTGCCCGCCGTTACCAAGTTCGACCGCAAGCACTACGCCTATCCAGATTTGCCAAAGGGGTACCAAATTTCCCAGTTCGATCAACCCATAGGCACGAACGGATCGCTCATAATTGACGTTGCAGACCTGCCCGCCAGCACCTCGGCACAGTCGCGGCAGGCTGGTAAGCCGCAGCACGTGAACTTCGAGCGCGTGCACGTGGAGGAAGATGCGGCGAAGAACATTCGCGCGCTCGATGGGAGGGTTCTGGTAGACTACAACCGCGCCGGTACGCCTCTCATTGAAGTCGTGACCAAGCCATGCCTGACCACACCCGCAGAAGCCAAAGTCTTGCTCCAAGAGCTCCAACGGATTGCGCGGTACTTACACGTCTCGCTCGCCGATATGGAACTCGGTCACATGCGTTGCGACGCGAACATTTCCCTGCGTCCTGCCCCAGAGTTCCTGCGAACCGCGCCTTTCCCGCCGAATGAGCATGGCTTCTGGCCGAAGACGGAGATTAAGAACTTGAACTCGTTCCGTCACGTGGAGCGGGCGCTCACGTACGAAGTGCAACGGCAGACGGCGCTGTGGGTAGCAGGAAACCCGCCGCAGCAGGAATCGACACGTGGCTGGGATGAGCAGCGCGGGGAAACTGTCCAGCAGCGGCTGAAAGAGGGGAGTGCAGACTACCGATACTTCGCTGAGCCAGACATTCCCCCAATCGAGCTCCCAGCTGCGTACTTGCAACGCGTGGGGAGCGACGTCGTAGAGCTCCCCCGGGCCAAGCGTCTCCGCTTCCAGCAGCAGTTCAACGTGACTGCCGAAGAAGCCGCGCTACTCACGAACGATGAGCAAGTCGCCAACTGGTTTGAGCACGTCATTTCTGAGCTACAGGAGTGGTTCAGTGCACGCACCGGGGCATCCGAAGTACCTGAGGAAGATTGGACGAAGACAAATGCGAAAGTCGTTCGGCAAGCTACGACGTGGGTGACCACTCGGCTCTTCGGTATTCTGGCTGAGAGTGGTCGGCCGTTCGAGGTACACCACGTGAGCGCGGAGAACTTCGCCGAACTCATGACCATGCTCGCCGAACGTCACGTGAACCTAACGACCGCGCAGGTCGTGCTGAAACAGATGGTGCTTACGGGGAAAGACCCTCATGATATTGTGGAAGCAGGCAACCTCACCCAGGTAACCGACGCCTCAGCAATTGTTGGCATCGTCGACCGTGTGCTCGCTGAAAACGCGGACATTGTTGCGGATGTCAAAGCAGGGAAAGTTGCTAAGGCGCAGTTCCTTGTTGGTCAGGCGATGAAGCTGAGCAAAGGCCAAGCCGACCCAACAATAGTCCGTAAACTCCTCGCGAACAAGCTGCATATCGAACTTTAGGTTTTCAGGAAGTTCCGTACCAGTGCGGTTGCTTCGCGAGTATTCTTCACCCAGTGAATGTTGTGATTGCGGGCGAACCACGTTCGCTGCCGTTTGGCGTACTGGACAATTGCGTTTTCGAGTTGCTCAAACATTTCTTCGCGGGTGAGTTCGCGCTGCAGGAAGCGCGTAACGTAGCGGTACTCCAGGCCAAGGTTGAACAGCCGTTTTGCTGGTACACCTCGCTGGAGGAGTTTGCGAACTTCAGCAACCATCCCTGTACGCAGGCGCCGCCTGAGCCGAGTGTGTATTGCGACGCGGAGTTTTTGGATGGGTTGCTGTAAACCAAGCCAGAGCACGTCGTAGCGTTGCTCCGTTGTGGCCGCAGGCACGGGTTTCTTCGTCGTTAAGACAATTTCGAGTGCACGGATAAGCCGAATCGGGTTGTGACGGTCAATATTTTTCGCCCGCCGAGAATCGAGGCGTTGCAGCTGCGCAAAGAGTGCAGCAGCAGTACGCTTCCCAAGTCTTTTTCGAAGGCGAGGGTTTGGGGGCACCGCAGGTATGCTCGTCCCCAAGAGGAGCGCATCAATCCAGAATCCAGTTCCACCGACAAGTATTGGCGTTTGTCCTCGTTGATGCATTTTATGAATGGCTTTTCGAGCAGCATGGACGTACTGCGCGACGGTGTACGTCCGGCGAGGGTCTGCCACATCGAGGAGGTAGTGGGGGGTAGCACGTTGCTCGCGCTTGCTCACCTTCCCGCTCCCAATATCCAGCCCACGGTACACTTGCCGGGAGTCTGCAGAAACGATTACGCCATGGAATTTTTTTGCCAGGGTTATGCCCAGTTGGGATTTTCCGGTGGCCGTTTGACCAACAATGGCAATAACTTGTTTCTCCATTGCATCATCCTAGCATCTATCAGTTTTTGGGTGGAACTATTGCAAAAGTCATTCAGACGTGGTATAATAGGTTTAGAAATCAAAGAAATACGCATACCATGCATTGCCAATTGAAGGGAGTGGCTTCTTACCCCTATAATTTCATATTTTTTCGACGCTCCCATTGAGGAACGCTCGAGCTTTCGTCGTAATCTTCAGCGCATATGCCAACACCGACTAAGGTTCCCCAGAGCAAGAAGGTTGCAGTGAAGACCAAGTCATCCACGTACTCAGCGGTTCGGCTGTCTATGGTTGTTATGACGGCGATTGCAATGGTGAGCACGGGCGTCATTCTCGCTGCACTCCTCATTCGTCTTGTGCCAATGAAAGAGAGCGGCTCAACCGGAGTGACTAGCTCAAAGGTGTCGAAATCAGCCAATGGGTACGTCACCGGGGAACTCCTGGTGAAGTTTGCCGCGAACAGCACGCAGCTCAGTCGTACGCAGGCGCTGCAGAAAGCGCTAGAGAAACCAGTGAACGTGACCACACTGACTAGCGTCAAGAAGCGACAAGGCCTGCGGACGGTCACGCAGACCGCTGAATCTATTTCCCAACGCGTCGCATCGATCCAGAGCATTCATCCGGTTATTCCTACAACAATTCAGCTAACGGCGACGACGTATGAAACTCGCGCGAAGCGTGGGACTGCCGCAGACCTAGGCAGTGCAGCGAATGCACTGCGTCAGTGGTATGTGGTGAAGGTTACCCCAGCGACTGCTGATGTGAATCAAATTGCCACCATCCTTCGAAAGCAAGCCGGTGTTGAGAAAGTCGAGACCGACCGTCGGGTGAGCGTGGCCGCTACACGGTCAGTCTCCAGTACGAACGCGGGTGCTGCAATCAAGCTCGCTGGTGCGCAGATGATTACCTCTCCGGCAGCTGGAGACTGTAACCTTGACACCCTCGTCGATGGCAAAGACCTCCGCGTGCTTGTCAACTACCTTTACAGCAGCGGCCCAGCACCGAAGAGCCTCCTGGCTGCTGACGTGAACCATGACGGCGAGGTGGATGTTGGCGACGTTACGGCGCTCGTTGACGCGCTCTATGCAAAGCTGACCGTTGGGTACGCTGATCTCACGGGGGATGGCAAGTACAATGATGACGATATGAACTTCCTCAGCGCGTACCTGTTCCAGAGTGGTCCGGCGCCGAGCCCGCTGAGCATTGCTGATTACGATAAGGATGGCAATGTAGACATTACCGACCTGACAATGTCTGTGAATGTGCTCTACGGACCCAACTCGCTCGGGACGTTGCAGTACGGCCGAGGCGATGCGAATGCCGATGGCGTTGTCGACCAGCGAGATCTCGATTTCCTCATTGCGTTCCTCTTCACTGGTGGTCCAGGGCCGAATCCTATTGGGCTTGCAGATATGGATCTCGATGGCGTGCTGGACGTGACGGATCTGACGTACCTCGTCAGCCTCCTGTACGATGGTCCAGAGGATGGCGTCACAGCGGCCCTGGTGAAATCGCCAAGCAGCGTGCAAGTACTGGCTCCTATTGCCGACAGCGACGGAGGCACAGTGCAGTCAATTGTCGCACCGACGTACCTCTTAGGCGATAGTAATGGGGACGGTCGGGTGACGATGTCTGATTTGCAATTCCTCGTTTCGTACCTCTACAAGCAGGGGCAAGCGCCAAGCCCGCTAAGCCGAGCCGACTTCGATTTCGATGGAACAGTTGACGTTGCGGACCTCATCCGGATGGTGGGCATGGTCTACGAACAGCTCCGTGCACGTGCCGCACTGGCAGATCTGAATGCCGATGGTGCAGTGAACAATGCCGATCTGGACTACATCGTCAACTACCTCTTCAAGGGTGGCCCAGCACCTGACCTGGCCAAAGCAGACGTTGATGGGGATGGGAATGTGAATATTGCCGATGTAACGGTTCTATCAATGTTCGTTTACAAATTGACGACTCCGCCGCCCTGCTCTGACATTCGGGGCCTGGGGACGACGACATTCTTGAATGGTGATGTGAATGCGAATGGGAGCGTGACCAAAGCAGACCTCTCTGCCCTGGCGAGCATCGTCTACAACAAGGCGGCGTTACCATCACCGAAAGAACGTGCAGATGTGGATTGCGATAGCAACGTCACGCCGCTCGATGTGCTCGCGCTCGACACGAAACTCAACGGTACGAACGTGGCTATTGCCCTGCCGGGCGATGCGAATAGCGATGGCGCAGTGAATCCTGCCGACCTCGTGGCTAGCATTGATTCACCAACCGATATCAACCGCGATGGGAAGGAGAACATCCTCGATACGTACGACCTCGTCCGTCTCCTCAATCTCACCAAGCCATCGAAGCTACTACCAGATCTCAATGCTGATGGGAAGGTAGACTGGGCTGATGCTGACGTAATCGTGAACGGTATTTTTGCGAAGAGCACGCTCGTTCCTGCAGCAGACGTGAACGGTGACGGTGCATCGGACATCGCAGACGCGTACGCCTACGTGAAGACCCTGAAAGACCAAGGGTCTGTGAGCGCAGTGCTGGCTGGTGACGTAAATGTTGACGGGCTCGTAGACTGCCGTGATGTGAAGTACTTGAATGCGACGTACTTCAAGAAGGGACCAGCGACGTCGTCTGTTGCGCGAGCTGACGTCAACAGTGACGGCAAGCAGAATGTTGCCGACGTGCTCATCTTAGCCAAACGGACTTGCCCCGGCATAGGCGGTGGCACGCTCGCGAGTGATGTTCGCATTGCGGTGCTCGATAGTGGCATCCGTCCGCTCGTAGAGCTGCAGGGAGTAGTTGCACCGACCAAAGAACTGCCGAACAAGCTGGATAATGATCGTAATGGCTACGTTGCAGATGTGCAAGGCTGGAACACCCTGAATAGAACGTCAGTGATTACTGACTGCCAAGGTCATGGGACTGCGCTCGCGAAGATGCTCGCCGCGAAAACTGGCGTTTCACCGCTAGCGAAAGTTATTCCAATACGGGTCGTTGATTGCAAAGGGAATGGCACCGCGCTGAGCCTTACGGACGGTCTTGTATACGCAACAGTACGCGGCGCAGACATTGCCTTAATGCCCGTGAGCGGTGTAGGTACGTCGGTGCTCCTCGCAGACGTTGTTCGCTACGCGAAGGCTGCGGGTATGCTCGTCGTTGGCGCCGCTGGGAATGATGCAGCACCCATGACCCGCGTCGTCCCCGCCAATGTGAGCGGCGTGGTCTCGGTAGGTGCCACCACATCGAACGGCAAGGCGCTCGCACCGTACACGAACACGGGATCGCACGTGAGTGCCCCTGGTGCAGCCGAAGGTGTTCCATTTGAAGGGACTTCGGTGAGCGCGACCTACGTGGCCGGTACCGCTGCTCTCGCGCTCATGAAGAATCCAGCCCTCACGTTGAAGGCCTTGGAAGCGAAGCTCATTCCGAAGACGCCAGCTGTTAGCCTCAAGAGCGGGAAATTACTTGACGCCCTGAAGGCGGTGCAGTAATACTGATCCATATGCCAAATGTAACAACCCAGACAACCCAAGGGACGAAGCTCACTGTTGGTACCAAGGTGACAATCGGCATCGCCGTTGCTACCGTCATCGCCCTTGGCGTCACCCTCGGTTTCGCGGTCTACCTGGGCGGTTTCGCCAACTGAAGTCCCGTCATTGAAGAAACGCTCGTCCCAGAATTGGGGCGAGCGTTTTCGTCTAGTCGTCTAACGGTGCACCGTAGAAGATGGTCTGCCGTTGCAGGTACTGCTCGAGTTTGCTCGGATCACCGGGAATCATTCTCACCGGCTTCATCAGGCTGCACTCTGGGCAGTCGCAGGCATCATCAGCAAGGTAGCCGCAGTCGGGGCAAACAAAGAAACAATTTTTCTTCTTCTCTTTCCCTCTCGGTGTGTCCGGTAGGTATCGGAGCCGCGGTACGTACTTCTGCGCCTGACGTCTCTTGTGCAATTGCACGAAGCGGAGTACGCAGAGCAGGGAAGTACACACCAGGAGAAGGGGAATGATGTGGATGCCGTATACGAGCATGACACCTCCTCGTTGTTTGAGTTAACGTTATTCTTGCGCAAAACCTAGCACAGGAGGATTCTTGGGGTCAACGTGTGTTACTCTGTGTACATGATTGTACGATTCTACCGACAGCAACGAGACTACTGGTGCGGCCCCGCATGCGTGCAGATGGTGCTGGGCAAGGGTGCGCAAGGAGCACTTGCCAAGCAGCTGCAGACGAATGCCCGGCACGGCACGAGCCGCAAGGCGTTGGTTCGGTTGCTGCGCGCCTCGGCTAAGGGCGTAATTGTGCACGCTCACTGCAATCTCACTGACCTTGCGCAGAACGTACCGGCAATTGTCAGCTACCAGGAAGTAGGGCCAGGAGGGGAGGACCACTACGCAGTTGTCTTGGGCGTCACCGCGCGGCACGTCGTCATGCACGACCCGTGGCATGGCAAGAACTACAAGCTTTCGCGAAAGCTCTTCCTGCGGCACTGGAAGAACCCGAAGCTCCGGAAGAAGTACACCGGCTGGTTCGTGGCGGTTCGCTAGCGCTTTGCCTTGGTCTGGATCTTCTTCAGCAGCTCGGCGATGAACGTCTTCTTGGCCACGACGCGGAGCTTCGCTTTACCCCGTTCGCGCACGTGGAGTTTCGGCGATTTCACTTCTTTATCACCAATGACCAGCATGTATGGTGATTTCTGTTTCTCGGCAATGCGGATGCTCTTGCCCACAGACTGGTCTGCGGTGAATACGTCCACGCGCAATCCAGCTTCGCGGAGCTCTTTGCCCAGCTTCTGGCAAGCTTTTTCATGCTTCAGTCCAACCGGGATGATCACGACTTGGACTGGGGAGAGCCACAAGGGCAGTTCACCCGCGTAGTGCTCGATGAGGAAAGCAATGGTCCGTTCCAGACAGCCAATGGAAGCGCGGTGGATGACCACGGGCCGGTGCATCTTGCCATCCTTGCCCACGAACTCTAGGTTGAAGCGTTCGGGCATGACGAAGTCGTACTGCACCGTGAACGCCGTCTCCTCCTGGCCGTTCACCTTCTTCACCTGCACGTCAATCTTCGGGCCGTAGAATGCAGCTTCATTTGCTGCTTCGTAGAACGGCGTCTTCTGGCCCTTCAGCACCTTGCGCAGCGCACCTTCAGCGCGCTCCCAGGCAGCATCATCTTTGTAGTACTTCTTGCTATCGGTACGGTCACCCAGCGATAAGCGGTAGCGGTAGTCCTCGCCCTTCTTCAAACCCAAAGTTTGGTTCATTTCGTCAATGAGCTTGAGCACGCCGCTCACTTCTTTCTCCGCATCGTCGGGCGCGACGAAGATGTGGGCGTCAGCCAATGTGAACATGCGTACGCGCATGAGACCAGTGAGCTCACCAGACTTCTCGTAGCGGAACTGCGGCGAGATTTCGGCAATGCGCAGGGGCAGGTCGCGGTAGGAGTGCGGCTTGTCCTTGAAGAGCATGAAGTGGTGTGGACAGGTCATGGGCCGTAGGATGAGCTCGTCGTCATCAACCTTCATCACCGGGTACATAGTGTCTTTGTAGTACGGGTAGTGGCCAGACGTCTTGTACAGGTCGGTTTTGGCGAGCGGTGGCGTGTAGACGTGCTGGTAGCCGCGGCTGAGCTCTGTGTCTACGGTGTAGCGCTCCAGTTCACGGCGGATGACTGAACCGCGCGGCGTGAGGAGCGGTAGACCTTTCCCCACGCTGTCCGAGAACGTGAATAAATCCAAATCCTGGCCAAGCTTGCGGTGGTCGCGCTTCTTCGCTTCTTCCTGCATGTGCAGGTACTCGTCCAATTCAGCTTTGGTCAGGAACGCCACACCGTACACACGTTGGAGCATTTGGTTGTCCTCGCTGCCGCGCCAGTACGCGCCGGCAATGTGCGTGAGCTTGAAGGCATCCGCTGGGATATCCTTGGTAGTCTCCACGTGCCCGCCACGGCAGAGGTCCACGAAAGCGCCAGTGGTGTAGGTGGTGATTGCTGGCGGGTTGGATTGCTGGCGGGTTGGATTGCTGGCGGGTTCGTTACTAAATTGACCCCCTAATCCGCTAACCCGCTGACCCGCTGACTTCCCAGCCTCCTGACCCGCTAACCCGCTAGCTCCCTCCCACACCGTCGTCCCTTTAGTGACCAGGTCGTGGATGAGTTCCAGCTTGAACGGCTGATGCGCGAACTTCTCGCGCGCTTGGTCGGCAGAGAGCTCGTCACGTTTGAAGCCCAGGCTCTGGCCAATGCGCTTGCGCATGAGCTTCTCAATCTTCGGCAAATCCTGCGGCGTCAGTGGACGGGGGAGCAAGAAGTCGTAGTAGAAGCCATTGTCGATGACTGGTCCCACGCCGAACTGCACATCGGGGAAGAGCTCCAGGACGCTGCTGGCGAGCAGGTGGGCGAGCGAGTGGCGGAGGTTTTGGAGTTGGTCTGTCATAATTTTGTAGTATAGAAGTAAACCGAAGCGTTGTCGCTTCGGGTCCCCCGTAGCTTTACGCGAAGGGGGAGGTTCCACCCGGATTCCCTCCGTAGCCTTGGCGAAGGAGGGCACTTCATTCTCGCGTGAGTTAGGCGGTGTAATCCGCACCTTCCTTTGCTCTATTGAGCTTCGGAGGGCTAGCCGGTTGGTAGCCGACGCAATCCTCAGTAGGGAGTATAGCAAAGAAACCTTCCGCGTAAAGGTTGCTCGTCACAGCAGCTACTCCGCCCGGGTTACTTCCAGCTGCAGGTCGTTAGCGCTGGATGGAACACGGCGGTTCCAGAATGGTGTGAGCTCCACGACGACATTCGAAACTACTTGCTCCTGGCTGAGGAGCGTACGAACTTCGTCAGCAGTTTTCCCGGCGTACGTACTTTGTTGGAGGAGGGCGTGCGCTGGCGCAGGCACGGTCGTGCCCTTGGCGACGATCTCCACGTCGGCTCGTTGCTTCTTCACATCAGCATCTTTCAGGGTGAAGGTGAATGTTGTTGGGTCAACAGTGAGGAGTTGGAGGTCGGGCGAGAGTGAAGTCGTGAGGAGCGTGGTCGCGCTCTCCGTGAGCTTCGTTGCATCCACAGCGATCGCCGTCGTCTTCACCGTAAGCGTAAGCGTGTAGGTGGCTGCCTTGTCGCCAATAGCTGGCCCAGTCCGTTTTACCGTCGCGGCATCAACCATGCCGGTGTAGAGCGTGCGGCCGCTGGGTACGAGCTTCTGGAGTTCGGGGAGAGCCTGCGCTATAGCTTCTTGTTGCAGCGTGAGTTCGGCGTTCGCCAGTTCATTCGCCGTAAGACCAGGGGTGCTCGGGGTTGCCCCAGTTTGGCTATCACCGTGGAATGCCTCCGTCGATACGGCGTTAATTTTATCCTGCAGTCCTGCCCACAACGCGGGCAGGATGAATGTCGTCCCTTTCGGCAGGGTGCCTTGCTCGCCAGCCACGTCAGCAACGACCTCGGTGGTCACCGAACCGCCAACTGGAACATCTACACGCTGCTGGGTGCGGAAGATTTGACCATCAGGTGACCTGAGGCGCGTGCCGGCAATGAGGGGTTGGGCTTTGCTGTACCGATTGGAAATGGTGACGTTGCCGCGTGCCTTTCCCGAGAACGTCGGTGTCGTTGGCGTGGTCGTTGGCGCTGCCTTGGTTTCGGCGGTGAAAATTTTGCTCACCTCAACGTTCTTCTCGACGAACGTCGCCGGAATATCATCACCTTCTGGTGTCGCAGCGACGGTGAGCGTGCTCGAGCTCTCAATAGTTTGCGGTATCCAGGTGAAGGCAATTCGGCTGCGCCCCGTGGCGAGGAACAGGACGCCGGCGAAGAGTGCTGCAGCGGTGACGACGAACGCAATAACCCATACGCGCTGGCGGGGTGTGGTGGTGTGGGCTTTCGGGTGGTGGGTTTCGTGGTGCTCTACGTGCTGGGCCATGGGACTATTGTAGCACTGAAAAGGCGCATATCCATAAGACCCAGCGCAGGCCGCCGTGCCTGCGGTTTCATTGTCCGCGGGCAGACCTGCCCGCCGAACTCGCCTTGGCGAGGCAGGCGGGGCCGCCCGCGCTTGGGGTCATATTACCTTCGCAATGCCGAAGCCCCGACGAGGTTCGCCAAGTCGCTCCAGGCTTCGCCGCTGTTCACTTTAGTCGGAAGTGGGACGCGCTTGCCGCCGTTCCCGTTCGGGGCGTGGAGCTCCACGGGCGTGGGGCCTGGATACTTCTCCAGAACTGCTTGAATTTTGGCTAGCCTCGCCCGGGACAGGTCGGCGGGTACGTGGATGACGAGCGGCCGACCGACTTCGTGCGTCGTCGCGTACGCCTGCAGGGCAACGGTATCCAGCTCGCGCACCGCGTCGGCTAGGATTTTTATCTCGCCGTCTTTATCCGATGTCTTGCCTTCAACAATAACTAAGCGTTCCAACGTCCAGAGCGCTTGGCTCTCTTGGAAGAGTTTAGGGAAAACAACCACCTCAACGGCGCCGACTGCATCTTCCACGCGGACGAAGAGCATGGGCTCCTGCCGCTTCGTCATAATCTTCTGCACTTTCGTGATGATACCCCCGATGCGGACGCGTTCGTCCTTGGCGTGCTCATGGAGCGTGCTCATGGGCGTGGTGATCAGGTTCAGTTGATCCTGGTACGCTTTCAGCGGGTGATCCGAGAGGTACAGGCCCAGGAGCTCCTTCTCCCACTGCAAGGCCTCGCGCTTCGCCATGGGTTCTGCTGGTTTCAGGCTTAAGGTTGGTGCCTTGGCCGCAGGGAGGTTTGCGAAGAGCGAATCCTGGTTGGCGTTTGCCGCTTGCACAGCGTGCTTGTTGTACTGCAAGATGGTGTCGATGTTCGCCAGGAGCTGGCCGCGCTCGCCGAACCGATCCAGTGCGCCGGCTTTGATGAGGCTCTCTACAGATTTCTTGTTGAAGTCTTTCACCTGCACGCGCCGGAGCAGGTCTTCCAGACTCGCGAACAAGCCGTTGGCTTTGCGCTCGTGGACAATAGCTCGCACTACGTTGTCGCCGACGTTCTTCACGGCATTCAGGCCGAAGCGAATCGTCTTCGTCGGTGCCTTGGTTTCGGGATCGTACACCGCGGTGAAGGTGGAGTAGCTCTCGTTGATATCTGGTGGGAGTACGGTGAGACCCATCTGCCGGCACTCGTCGATTTCAATGGCGATGCGGTCGATGCTGCCTTGGTCGCCGGTGAGGAGTGCGGCCATGAACGCCTCGGGCTCGTTCGCTTTGAAGTAGGCAGTCTGGTAGGCGATGAGCGCGTAGCAAGCGGCGTGCGACCGGTTGAAACCGTAGCGGGCGAACGGCTCGATGAAGTCGAAAATTTTCTCAGCCGTTTCCTTCGCGATCCCGTTCTTCACGCAGCCAATGATGAATTTGTCGCGCTGCTCCTTGAGCAACTTAGCAATTTTCTTGCCGACCGCTTTGCGGAGCACATCTGCTTCGCCCAAGGTGAAACCAGCTAAGTCTCGGGCGAGCTCCATGATCTGCTCTTGGTACACAGCCACGCCGTAGGTTTTGGCTAAGCTCTTCTCCAGCTTGGGGTGGATGTACGTCACCTTCTGCTCGCCGTGTTTGCGGGCGATGAAGTCGGGGATGAACTCTATAGGGCCAGGCCGGTAGAGGGATACCATGGCGATGAGGTCTTCCAGCTCCGTCGGCTTCAGCTCTTTCAGGTAGCGCCGCATGCCACCAGATTCAAATTGGAAGACGCCCGTGGTGTGGCCTGCTTGCAAGAGGGCGAATGCACCCTTGTCATCAAGTGGCAGCTTGTCGAGGTCGTAGATGCGGCCACGGCCTTTGCGGGCAATTTCAATGGTCTGCTCCAGCACGGTGAGGTTGCGCAGGCCAAGGAAGTCCATCTTCAGCAACCCCAGGTCTTCAATGGGGTGCAGCGAGTACTGGCTGATGATCGTGTCGTCGTCTGGCCCGGCGTGCTGGATGGGGACGTGCTCGATGAGCGGGCCTTGGGTAATGACCACGCCGCACGCGTGGACCGAGGCGTGGCGGGCAACACCCTCCAAGCGCATAGCAGTCTGCAGCAGACGTCGGCCATCCTCATCCTGCTCGGCAATTTCCTTGAGCTCGGGAATAGTATCGAGTGCTTCCTGCAAGGTCGTGAACATGGGGATGAGCTTGGCCACGCGGTCGCAGTAGGTGTAGGGGAAGCCCAGGGCCCGGCCGACGTCGCGGATGGCGGCTCGGGCGGCCATGGTCCCGAAGGTAATGATCTGCGCGACGTGGTCGTGGCCGTAGCGTTCCCCGACGTATTGCAGCACATCGTCGCGACGCGTATCCGCGAAGTCGAGGTCAATATCCGGCATGGAGATGCGCTCGGGGTTCAGGAAGCGCTCGAACAGCAGGTCGTAGGCAATGGGGTCGACGTTCGTGATGTTCGTGAGGTACGAGACAATAGAGCCGGCCGCTGACCCGCGGCCCGGCCCAACGACGACGCCATGGCTCTTCGCCCAGTTCACGAAATCTTGCACGATGAGGAAGTACCCAGCGAAACCCGTCTTCTCAATAACGCCCAGCTCGTACTCGAGTCGTTGCAGTACGACAGGATCGTCCTCACGGCCTGGGTAGCGGTGGGGGATGCCCTTCTCGCTGAGCGAGCGCAGGAACGATTCTGCAGTCTCACCCTTTGGCACCTCGAAGTGCGGGAGTTGGGTTTTCCCGAGTTCCAATTCGACGTTGCACCGGTCGGCAATAGCGATGGTGTTGGTGATGACCTCGGGGTGGTCGGTGAAAGCAGCTGCCATTTCCGCTTCGCTACGCATGCTCACATCGACGCCCTTGTACGACATTCGTTTCGGGTCATCCATCGTCGTCTTCGTCTGGATTGCCAGGAGTACGTCCTGGATTTCGGCGTCTTCCTTCTTGAGGTAGTGGACGTCGTTCGTCGCGACAACCTGCAAGCCATGCTTCTTGGCGAGTGCAAAAATCTCTCCATTCACCTTCACCTGGTCTGGGATGTCGGGATGCGATTGAACCTCGAGGTAGTAGTTCTCTTTGCCGAAGGTGGCAACGTGTTTCTCTACTACCTCATCTGGGGTGGCGTTCAATTTCCCCAAGATTGCATTGGCAACTTCTCCCTGCAAACATGCAGACAAGGCAATGAGCCCCTCGCTGTGCTTTTTTAGTAGCTCGTGGTCTACGCGCGGGCGGTAGTAGAAGCCTTCCAGGTGGGCGACCGATACCAGGGCAATGAGATTTCGGTACCCCGTGAGGTTCGTGGCGAGCAGGACGAGGTGGAACGGCCGTTCATCGATGCGCGCCTCTTTGTCGTGCAGCGTTCGGCGCGCAACGTACGTCTCCACGCCGATGATTGGCTTGATGCCGGCCTTCACGGCTTTCTGGTAGAACTCAACAGCGCCGTACAGCACGCCGTGGTCCGTGAGTGCCACGGCGGGGGCGCCAAGGCTCTGCGCGTGACTCACCAAATCATCGATCTTCGGCAGACCGTCGAGGAGGGAGTAGTGGGAGTGGACGTGGAGGTGGACGAAGGACATGGCTAGTCTGACTTTACCATATTTGTCATCCCGAACTCGTTTCGGGATCTTGCGCGTTCGCAAAAGTGGGCGCTCTGTGCAACACCCTGGTTATCAAAAACATTTTTTGTGCTACTCGAGATCGTCAGCGGGCGGCGTAGCCTTTTTGGTTTTTCGGTTCTTGACCAGGCTGGTAAGGTCGCCGACGACGCGTACGATGTTGGCGATCGCCGAAGTCGAAGTGGTCACCTTACTCTGGATGGCATCGAGGAAGTCACCGATGTGGTCTAATCGCTCTTTGACGCTATCCAGCATCTTGCGGAAGTCCTCAATTGCTCTGTAGAGATCCTTCACAATTTGCACCAGGTAGTACAGCAGCCAGACCGTAAAGCCGCCTACAGCTAGTAAGACGATGGCGATGACGATATTCAGGATGTCTCCAGTTGTCATAGGGGACTAGTATACCACATTGCACTCCTGCTGGTAGCGGATGGGGGAGCCGGGTATACTACTGTGTATGGCAGATACGCTCTCCGACCTTGGCCTCAAGCTCAACTACTGGTACCTCACCAACCGCCAGCAGTTCCGGAAGTGGTGGGTTCTCGTCCTCATGGCGACGGATATTTTTCTCTTCACGCTCATCCTCACCCAAGGGCTGCTGCTCGTGTTTCGGTTCCGTGACCCCGCAAACGTCGTGGCGACTATTGCCGCGAGCACCGTTACTGTCGGGCAAGCGCAGGCGCAGATTTCCCCAACGTCAATTTCTGCTGGGACTGTGGCGACGACGCCGCACAGCCAATCTCGGTACGATTTCTCATCGCGGCTGGAGAATGTCAACAGCATGTGGTCCGCGGTCGTGACCGTGCAGTTCGCTGGCGGCCTGAAGCCGCTCACACCCGTGGTCGTCATCTTGCCCCCGAAGAGCGTGCGGTACGCCATGGCGCTCAACGTTGAAGGGCCAGAGAATACGCCGCCGAGTGGAACGGTGCGCATCGTTGACGTCTCGTGGACGCGTTTGACCCCAGCCGAGGTTGCCGAGAAGATCGACGTGCAAGCAACGAACGTCACAACAGGGTTACGGACCCTCGTCACCGGCGAGAACCAGCGGCGTACCGTCACCCAAGTTACTGGCACCATCGTGAACAACGCCTTCGTGGCGCTCGATGGGTTACGCGTGTCAGTTGTCCTCACCCGGAATGGCGCGACCGTCGGCGTCGGCAGCACTATCCTCTCGCACATCGATGCCGAACAGTCGCTCCCATTCTCCGTGGAGTGGGATACGGTTATCTCGGACGTCCAGCGAACAGAGGTCTACCCCGAAGTGCACCGCGGTATCGTCGTCCGGTAGCCTATGGCACGGTGGAACCTCCGGTCACTCGGGCACGTCGATTGGCTCCTCTTCGGCGCCAGTACCATTTTGGTCATCTTCGGTCTCGTGGCATTGGCCAGCGTTACCATTGCCAAGTCACCGCCCGAGTGGGGGACGTTCACTCGCCAGCTGACGTTCCTCGGCCTCGGCGTTGTGCTCTACCTCATTGCGGTGCTGGTGGACTACCGTACCCTTCGGGGTTGGAGTACGGCCGCGTACACGGCTGCAGCAATCCTCCTCATTGGCGTGCTCTTCTTCGGCACGACGATTCGGAATACCACCGGCTGGTTCGTCGTCGCCGGGGTGAGCTTCCAACCGGTAGAATTCGTCAAAATTCTTTGGATCATTGCATTCGCAGCGTACCTGGCTCGCTACGCCCGCGCCTTTGACCAATGGCGACACCTCGCCATTAGCGGCGCATTCGCGCTCGGCCTCATTGTCTTAATCCTCCGTCAGCCAGATCTTGGGTCAGCGGTTGTCGTGGCCGGGATTTACGTCGGCCTCCTGCTCACGGCGAACGTCCGGGCAAAGCAGCTCATCCTCCTCTTCACGCTCTTCATCCTTGCTGCTGTGGTGAGCTACATGTTCCTGCTCCAGGGCTACCAGAAGGATCGCATCCAAGTACTCTTCCAGCCCAGCGCCGACCCGCTCGGCCGTGGCTACAACGTCACGCAATCCATCATCGCCGTGGGCTCGGGCCAGCTCTTCGGCCGCGGCTTCGGCCAAGGCACGCAGAGCCAGCTCAACTTCTTACCCGAGCAGCAGACGGACTTCATCTTCGCCGTGCTCGCCGAAGAGTTCGGCTTCGTCGGCGTCCTCGTCCTCCTCGGGAGTTTCGGCGTTGTGCTCACCCGCACCGTCTCCATAGCCCAGCAATCGCGGGATGACTTCGGCGCGTTCCTGTGCACGGGGGTTAGTATTGGCATCGCTATTCACCTCCTCATCAACGTGGGCATGAACATGGGACTCCTGCCCGTTACCGGTATCCCGCTGCCGTTCGTCAGCTCGGGGGGGAGCTCGTTGGTGGCGAGCATCCTTGGGCTTGGCTTGGTGCAGAGCGTCGCCGTCCGTCGGCGTTCCACCGGTACAGGGTAACCCCATGCGCTGCGCTGAGCGGGTGAGGGGCGCGTCGGGTTGACGTCTGCCTTTGCCAATGGTATAGTCGCGATGGTTTTCCGCCTTGGCCCATTGGGCCTTTTCTTTCTTCATCCCAAGTGATGCCATGAACTTGCAGCTCACCGCAACGCCCCGCTCGATTAGCAAGAAGGAACGTGCCTCGCTCCGCGCGGTTGATATGATCCCCGCAGTGGTCTACGGGCATGGCATTACCAATGAGAACGTCGCCGTCCCGCGGTCCGTCTTCGAGAAGGCCTACCAGGAAGCCGGTGAATCGACGCTCATCACGCTCGAGCTCACGGGGAAGAAGCCGGTGCAGGTGCTCATCCAAGACGTTGACCGTCACCCTACCTCGGGCGCGATTCTGCATGTGGATTTCTACCAGGTCCGTATGGATGAGGAAATTACCAATGACGTCCCACTGGTGTACGCTGGCGAATCCGCTGCAGTGAAAGCCCTCGGTGGTATACTAGTGAAGAACCTCTCGACGCTGAAGGTGAAGTGCTTGCCCGCCGCCCTCCCACATGAAATTGCCGTGGACATCAGCGCGCTTGTAGACTTCGAGTCACGCATAACCGTTGCCGATATTGCTATCCCGCCGAACGTTGAAGTCCTTGCCAAACCCGAGGATATCATCGCCGTCGTTGAGCCTCCACGTTCGGAAGAAGAGCTGAAGGCACTCGACGAGAAGGTGGAGGAGAACGTTGAAGAAGTGCAGAAGGTGGTGGAAGAGAAGAAGCCTGACGAAGAAGCGGAAGACGGCGCAGCACCAAAGGAGGCGAAGAAAGAAACGAAAGAAAAGAAGGAGAAGTAATTCTATGGGGCAGAAGCTCACCGATCGGCCAAGCGACTACACATTCGGCAAGCGCAAATTGCGCTGGCCGTGGCTGATTGCTGCGGGCGCTGTGGCACTGGTGCTCATTGGCGTTGGCGGCTACCTAACGTTCCGCGGCAGTGCAGCCAACAATGACGACGCGGGAGTGAATAGTGAAACCGATACCGTCCTGCCGGTCGCTCGGAAGCTCGATGGCATCCTCGTCGAACCAGAGAAGTCAAACCACCTGCCGCTCATGATGATTGTTGAGAACCACACCTCGGTTCGGCCGCAGAGCGGTCTGGCGAAGGCGGGAGTAGTGTACGAGGCGTTAGCGGAAGGCGGCATCACGCGTTTCTTAGCAATTTTTGCGGTGAACGGGACGTTGAACATTGGCCCCATCCGTTCGGCGCGACCGTACTTCGTGCAGCTAGCTCGGGCCTACAATGGCGTCTTCGTGCACGCTGGGCAATCCCCGCAGGCGCAAGAGGAAATTGTGAAAACGAAGATTACGGATTTTAACCAGTTCTACAAGAAGTACAACTTCTACAACATTACCGGCAGACCGCAAGAGCATACGCTCTTCACGAACCTCCACCTCATGGAGCTCGGTTGGCGGGCGATGAAACTGAAGGATCGGGGAGACTACGAGAGCTGGACGTTCAAAGATGAGTCGCCCGTGGCTACGCCAACGACGAAGCCCATAGTCGTCGACTTCTCCACCGCAAGCTACCGGGTCACCTACGACTACGATACGGCTCGAAACGTGTACAAGCGTAGCCAGGCCGGGACCCTCGCGACGGATAAGGAAGGCGGCGCAATTGAGCCGAAGAACGTCGTCATTCTGTTCACCACGTCGAAACTCTTCGATAAACTTCGACGGGACATCGCGGTCATTGGCGAAGGGAAACTCCTGCTCTTCCGCGACGGCGAGATGGTCACTGGGACGTGGAAGAAGACCTCGGCCGAGGCGCAGCTCCAATTCCTCGACAGTACCGGGGCCGCGCTGCAGTTGAACCGCGGGCAAACCTGGGTCGAACTAGTCGATTTACCAGAGAAGTACGTCACGTATTAATCCTCACTCTTCCTAAGCATTGAAAATCTATGGCAAAACCAAAACCAACCGTAAACGCAAAGCCAGCGTTGAAGAAGGATGAAGGCGCGAAAGCGGTACCCGTGAAGTCCATCATCCCGCCAGCGAAGCCGCAAGCCTCGAAGCCCATACCCGTGGGCCCGCTTGGATTTGCGCCACTTTCCCACCACCACTGGACGCGCTGGACCTACCTCACGCTCGCGGCAATTGTCATCGTCACGTTGGGCATGACCCTCGTCGTTTTCGTACACTTCAACAGGAAAGCAGCAACGACGTCTGAGCCAATTGCAACGACGCCTGTGAGCGCTGAACCGAAGGAGTTCGCCCCGGACCTGACCGGGGGTAACCGGTTCGACCATGGCCACTTCTACCCCGTCGCAATCATGATCGACAACGCTGCTCCTGCCCGGCCGCAATCATCGCTGCAGGCCGCATCGATTGTCTACGAAGCGCTCGTCGAAGGCGGCATTACCCGCTTCATGGCCGTGTTCGACCAAGGCGAGGTTCAGGAAATTGGGCCGGTTCGTTCTGCCCGGCAGTACTACCTGGAGTGGCTGGCAGAGTACGAAGCTGCGTACGCCCACGCCGGCGGTTCGCCAGAAGCACTGACGAATATCCGTCGCGAGCGCATCCACGACATTAACGGCATTGGGAGTGCGTCAACGGCATTCTTCCGCGATAGCACCCGTCCTGCGCCGCACAACCTGTATACGACCGGCATGAAGATGTTCCTCACCACGAGGGCAAACAATCTGAAGTACTCGGACCTCACCATTACGCCGTGGACATTCGGGCCGACTGTGAGCACCGGTGTTGCAGCGACGAACGTTACCTTCTACTTCACCGGCCGAACGAAGAGCACCGAGGTGAGTTACACGTACGATCCGGCGAAACTGCAGTGGCTGCGGAGCCAGGCGGGTAAGGAGCACCAGGATCGGCTGACCAAAGCCACCATTGGCGTGACGAACCTTGTCGTCCAGCGGATCTCCAGCAAGATATCGGTCGGCGAGAAAGGTCGTCTCTCCATGACCGTCACCGGCACTGGGAAGGCGAAGCTCTTCCAACGCGGCCAAGTTGTCGACGTAACCTGGAGCAAGCCAACCGCTGAGGATCGCACCATGTTCACCCTGGCGGACGGTACGCCCGCAACATTCCTGCCTGGCAACACGTGGATTGAAGTTCTGCCCGAAGATCGGACGCTAACCGTCAAGTAAGCGTGCATCACCGGACGAAGCTCCTGGCCGTAGACCTCGATGATACGCTCATCGGGTCCGACTTGCGTATTTCCCCTGCGAATCGCAGGGCAATTCGACGGGCGATCCGGGCTGGCATCATCGTAACGCTCGCCACCGGCCGCACGTTCACAACGACGCTCCCGTTCGCGAAGCAGCTGGGGCTGACGCACACGTTGGCGTGCTTCCAGGGCGCCTTGCTTCGCGGGAAGAGCAAGGTCCTCACCTCCCGCACCATGCCGCCGCAGCACTTCCTGGACGTCGTGGAGTTCGGCTTGCGCCATAAGGTGCAGGTTTGCGTCTACGTCCTGGACCACGACACGGTCTTCTTCCAGCGGCCACTCGATCGGTACGGCAAAGAGTACCTGGATCGTATTGAGCAGGTGCGCCAGATTAGCTTGGTGAATTTGCGGACCTTCCCGTTCTCTCACCCGCCCATCAAGATCATGTTCGTCACCCGGCCAGAGAAGGTCATCCAATTGGAGGCGCTAGCGCAGCGGAAGTGGGGGAGTAAGCTCTACATCACCCGAACTCGTGCGAACCTCCTTGAGTTCCTCCACCCACACGTGGATAAAGGGTTCGCCCTGCGGTACCTTGCCGAGCACTACAATCTGGAAATGGCACAGACTGCGGCGATTGGCGATGGGTACAATGACATTCCCATGCTCAAAGCCGCCGGCGTTTCGTTCGCGGTGAAGAACGCCGCAGCCAAAGTTGAACGTGCTGCAGACCACGTCGTTGCATCGTGCGACCAGGATGGGGTAGCGGAAGCAATTGACTGGATCCTGGCGAACCGCACCCCGAAGCGGTAGAACCTTGAGGATAAGAAAAGCCCTCCACATTGTAGAGGGCTGGTTTAAGGTTCACGTGTACTGTTAGTGTTTTTCGATCGTCAGGCAGATCGTGATCCCGTGGCCGTACGCCGGCGGCACGTTGGAGGTGATGACGATGGTGCTCTGACTGAGCGGTTTGATCAGAATCAGTGTCGGTTGTGTTGCGACCGGCCACTCGGTGGTAGTGCCGTCAACGGCGACTGTCACCGATTGCGGCGGCTGGCCTTTCTCTACGCTCGCCTGGAATGTGAGGCGGTACGTACTAGGCTCTTTCGAGACGAGCCAGGTCAACGTTTTGGCAGCACCTTCAATTGTGCCGCAGAACGATGACGTACCGTTCGTGTCGACCGGTACAAATACGGTGTCCGTAACGGTTATGGTATCCGTTTCACCCGGGCGGATGATGACCACCGTGTCTACGTGACCTGTGTCGACGTACACGGTATCGCCCGGCACAAGTATCGTATCGAACAGCGTGTCATGCACAGTGAGTGTGTCGGTCGTCGGGCCGACGGGCGGCTCGTACTTCTGGCTGCAGCTCACCGTGATGAGCGCGACGACGATGCCGATGATGTAGAGAATGACTACTCGCTTCATCGGTTACCTCCAATGATCGGGGTGGAGAATACTACGCTCACTCGAACTTGGTTCCTGTCCCAGTGAACCTGGTCCTGGCCGAAGGTCGCAACTTCGCCAGGAGCGTACACCACATTGATTGCGAGGTGTCGTACTGGTGCGTAGCGTAGCCCAACTTCCGGCCCCTCGTTCTTGCGAACGAACTTCCCGTAGGTTTTTGCGTACTCTTCTGTTCGCTGCCAGCCAGCGAGTAGCTCCAGCGTTCCGTACAGGATTGGACGGAAGGCAAGGTAGCAGCTGACGAGCCGGTAGTTCACATCGAGCCGCTCGTTACCGTAGGTTCTATCTACAGTGTAGAGCGAGTGGCTTACGTCGAGACCGAAACGGAGGCGACGGTTGCCGACTTGGCCTTGCAGGATCGGGACGACCTTGTCGAAGGCGTTGTAGGTTGCACCTAAACCAATCCATAGGGCGTAGGTATTCGCCGGTCTTCCCTGACACTGCGTAATCGGCCTCTCGATGGTGACTGGCGCTACTTTCGGTTGTGCTGCGAGGGTTGAATCGAGTTGGGTTTGGGTAACGTAAGACGAAACCCGTACCACGGTGACCGTAGCTTTACGGTACTGCGGCCCACGTCCCTTCGCGCTATCAGGCAGAACAAACTCCGCCTGCGACTTCCCAACACCCTTATGCTCTAACTGGAATGTGACAGCGAAGAAACGGCTCCAGAGGAGCGCCGATTCGAGCGGGTCGTCCAGCTTTCGGTTTTCGTACTCGGTGAGGTCAACCATAGGTTGGATCCTCACCCGCACAGTCGGGTCTTTGGCAAGGTTCGCGACGCGCTCGAAGTCTGCCTGGAAGTCGTTCCAGAATGACGCTTGAACGCTCGTACCCTGGCCGAGCGGAAAGCCCGTAACTTCTACGCGGAACAATTCCTGGTCTGTCGCGAAGACGGATGCGCATGCCATCATGAGCAGGCACGCAGCAAAGCATCCAATTTTCAACGATCGTCTTTTTCGGTCTTGCAAAGTATTTCCTCCTTGTTGCAAGTATTGTGGTTTCTACAGGTTCGTTTGTATGATTTGTGTGATGAGAAACCGTAGCGGAAAATGCCTCATCCGTCAAGGCCTTGTGGTACAATGGGAGCCACTATGTTCACCTCCTTCCAGCTCAAGAACGGCGCCCGGGTCATTATCGCGCCACGGAAAGATACCCAAGCCGTTACCGTCATGGTGTTCGTCAAAGTCGGCTCTCGCTACGAGAGTATGCCGCTGAATGGCGCGTCGCACTTCCTGGAGCACCTCATGTTCAAAGGCACCAAGCGGCGGCCAGATACCCAGACCATTTCCCGCGAGCTGGATAGCATTGGCGCGGAGTTCAATGCCTTCACCAGCAAAGACCACACCGCGTACTACATCAAAGCGAGCAAGCAGCACCTGGACTTGGCGCTGGACATGCTCTCGGACATGCTCATCCACTCCACGTTCGACGCTAAGGAGCTGGACCGCGAGCGCGGCGTCATCATTGAGGAGATTAACATGTACGAGGACAACCCCATGGCACTGGTAGAGGACGTCTTCGAGAAGCAGCTCTACGGCAACACGCCGCTGGGCTGGAACATCGCCGGTACCAAGCAGGGAATTGCGGCCATGGATCGAAAAGCGATGTTGCAGTACAAGAATGCCTACTACGTCGGCAGGAATACAACCATTCTCATTGCTGGCAGTGTGCCGAAGAACGTTCGTTCACTCGTCAGCACGTACTTCCGTCAGCTGCCGGGCTTACGTCGAGGGAAGCCGTTCGTTGCCCAGAAAGGTTTTGCGAAGCCCGGTGTTGTCCTTCGGCAGAAAGCTACGGAACAAGTTCACCTCACCCTGGGCATGCCCACCTTTGGCTACCAAGACAAGCGGAACGACGCGCTCGCACTCCTCGCCATCATCCTTGGCGGCACCATGAGTTCGCGGCTGTTCATCGAGATTCGTGAACGGCGGGGCTTGTGTTACTACATCCGCGCAAGCGTGAATCCATACGAGCAGGTGGGGCACCTCGCCATTCAAGCTGGTATCGACAAGCAGCGGATTGATCAGGCAATCCCGGCAATTACCTCCGAGCTCGCCAAAGTAGTGAAGCATGGTGTGACAGCTGAGGAACTCCATCGGGCAAAAGAGTACGTGAAAGGGAAGTTTGTCCTTTCCCTGGAGGATTCCGAGAATGTCGCAGGTTGGCTTGGCAAGCAGGCGCTCTTCCAACGCAAGGTGAAAACCGATGCCGAGCGCATCCGTGACATCGAGAAGGTGAGCCGTAAAGCCGTGGACCAGGTCGCCCGTCAGGTGCTCCGCCCAGGCGCATTCCGGCTTGCAATTGTTGGCCCCTACACCGATCAGCAGCGATTTACGAAGCTTTTGCGCCACACGGGCTGAGGCGGTATACTCCACGTATGGAAACCGGAGACAACCGCAACGTGAACGTCAGCATTTCGACGGCAACCATGCTCCGCCTTGTTGGGGTTGTCCTCATCCTTGCTTTCGCGTACGCCATTCGGGAAGTGTTCGTGCTCTTCCTGGTTGCGGTCGTGCTCGCTACAGCGCTGGACCCGTGGGTGGATAAGCTCCAGACGCGGCGGATCCCGCGGAGCCTCGGGCTCATCATCATCTACGTCGTGCTGTTCGGGGGTATCAGCGTCATCCTCGGCCTGCTCATTCCACCGCTCATTGCCCAGTTCAATGAGCTCACGCAGAACTTCCCGGCGATATACCAGAAGTTCGTTGATGAGTTCCAGGCACTCCGAGACCTCTCGAGCCAAGCTGGTATCCAGCAGAACATCAGCAGCGTCCTGCAGTCCATCCAGGGGAGCGTCACCAGCGCCGGTGGAGGCGTCTTCTCGGCACTCAGCGGCTTCTTCGGCGGCGTCATCGCCTTCATTGCCGTGCTCATCATCACCTTCTACATGGTTACGGAGGAGAGCGGGATGAAGAAGTTCTTCCGCTCCATTGCCCCGCTGAAGTTCCAGCCCTACCTGCACGAGCTCATTACAAAAATCCAGTTTAAGATGGGTGGTTGGCTCCGGGGTCAGCTGCTCCTCCTGCTCATTGTGGCAGTCATGAGCTACATCGGTTTGCTCCTACTCGGTGTGAAGTACGCGCTCGTGCTCGCGCTCTTCGCTGGGCTCATGGAGTTCATCCCCATGATCGGGTCCACCATTGCCATGGTGCCGGCCGCTTTCATTGCCTTCACCCAGAGCCCGACCAAAGGTATTCTCACCATCGTCCTCTTCATCGTCGTGCAGCAGATTGAGAATAACCTCATCGTCCCCAAGGTCATGAAGAGCACCACTGGGCTGCACTCTATCGTCACCATCGTCGTCCTGCTCATTGGGGCAAAGGTTGCAGGATTGCTCGGCGTCATCCTGGCTGTGCCGGTTACCCTCATCGTCATGACGGTGTACCAAGACATCTTCGGGAAGCGTCGCGAGGCAGAGCTCCAACTGGAACAGTAAAACCCAACCTTATGCCCAAACGCGTCCCGCTCCTGCTGACGACGCCGATTTACTACGCCAACGGGGCACCGCACGTCGGCTCGGCCTACACCACCATTGCGGCGGATGTCGTTGCGCGTGCCTGGAAGCAACAGGGCCGCAAAGTTTTCCTGCTCACCGGTACGGATGAGCACGGCCAGAAGGTTGCTGATACCGCAAAGAGTGCTGGCGTAACACCGCAGGCATTCGTCGACACGCAGGCCAAGGCATTCGCACAGGTCTTCCAGCGGCTCAACATTGGTTTCGACCGATTCATTCGTACCACAGAAGCAGACCACGTTGCCGGTGTGCAGGATTTTCTGAAGAAGCTGAAAGCCGCCATCACACCGCTTGGCAGGCCGGCAGTCTACCAAGGTGAGTACAAGGGTCTGTACTGCCAAGGCTGTGAGAAGTTCCTCACCGAGAAAGAGCTCATTGAAGGTAAGTGTCCACTCCACAATACCGTGCCGCAGGAGCTCGTGGAGCACAACTGGTTCTTCCGCCTTACTGACTACCTGCCGCAGCTCAAGAAAGCGATCACCACGCATGCGTTCCGCGTACGCCCGCCAACTGCACGGAAAGAAGTGCTTGGCTACTTCACGCAAGGTATCCAGGATTTCTCCATTTCCCGGGAGAACGTGCAGTGGGGGATACCGCTCCCGTGGGACACATCGCAGACCGCCTACGTCTGGGTGGATGCCTTGCCGAACTACCTTACCGGCGTTGGCTACGGCAAGAACGTCCGACAGTACCGGCAGTGGTGGCGAGGCGAGGTGGCACACTTCATGGCACGGGACATTCTGAAGTTCCACACTATCTACTGGCCGGCATTGCTCATGGCCGTCGGCGAGCCCTTGCCTGCGACGGTGTTCGCCCATGGCTACTTCACCATCGATGGCCGGAAGATGAGCAAGAGCCTGGGGAACGTCATTGATCCCGTAGACCTGGTTGCGAAGTACGGCGTGGATGGCACACGGTACTTGCTCCTCACGCCATTTCCCTTCGGCCAGGATGGTGACCTGCCAGTACAGCGCTTCACCGAGAAGTTCAACGCCGACCTGGCGAACGGGCTGGGTAACCTCTTGTCACGAACCACGAATATGGTAGAGCAGTACTGCGGGGGCGTGGTGAAGTCCGTGGATGCGCCGCAGTCGCTCAAAAATGCAGAGCAGCTAACGCTGATGTATGACTTCACTGGTTCGATCGCTTCAATCTGGAAGGTCATTGCCTGGGCGAACCAAGCAATTGATACGGCCAAGCCCTGGGCGCTCGCGAAGAGCACGAAACCCGCAGACGCGAAGAAGCTTCAGCTCCTGCTCGCTCAACTCGTGGCGCAGCTGAAAGAAATTCACCACGCCATTACTCCGTACTTGCCCACAACTGCCGCGGCTATGGCCAAGGCGTTGCAGGCGAAGAAGATTGTGAAAGCTTCGCCCTTGTTCCAACGCGTCGTATGAGCACTGCAGACATTACGCTCCTCATCCTGTGGTTTGGTTTCGTCTGGGCCGGCTTCTGGTATGGACTCATCCAGACGCTCGGCGGTGTTGTTGGCGTCATTGCCGGGGCAATTATCGCAGGTCGAACGTACTCTGTAGCGGGAGGGTGGCTAGGCGGTGCAGGTGACCGTTTGGGTCTTAGCCAGTGGCTCGCCTTCACCGTCATCTTCGTTGTGGTGAACCGGGCCGTGGCGATTGCGACGGGGAGCATTGGAAAAATTCTCAACGTCGTCAAAGTTGTCCCCGGTGTGGGGTCTGCGAATCGTCTGGGCGGCGCACTGGTTGGCCTCGTGGAAGGGGCGCTCGTTCTGGGCTTACTCGTTGGGTTAGCACAACGGTTAGACGTGAGCCCAGGACTTACGGCGTACCTCGAGGGTTCACGTGTGGCTGGTTTCCTCGGCACGATTGGGAGTAGCCTCATGCCACTCTTGCCCGAAGCGATTCGCGGGGTGAAGGCAATTATCAATGTCTAGCACGCTCTACATTGTCGCCACGCCCATTGGGAACTTAGATGACCTAAGCGTCCGGGCGAAGGAAACGCTAGCGCACGTGAATGCAATTTTGGCCGAAGATACGCGCGAAGCAGCGAAGCTCCTCACGCACATCGGCAGTCAGAAAGAGCTGGTGCGGTACGACGAACACACCCGTGGGGCACGGGAAGATGCCATTCTCCAACGCTTGCAGCGAGGTGAATCGCTCGCCCTCGTTGCCGACCGTGGTACGCCGAACATCGCTGATCCCGGTGGTCGGCTCGTTGAGCGCGTGTATCGCGAGTGCCCGGAGGTGAAAGTCGTCCCAATCCCTGGGCCGTCAGCAATGGCAACGGCACTCTCGGTCTGTGGCTTCCCGTTGCAGCAGTACACCGGCTACGGCTTCCTGCCGCTCAAGAATGGGCGGCAGACCATCCTGAAGAATATGGTTGCCGAAGAGCGGCCAGCGGTATTCTTCGAGTCGCCGCACCGCATCGAGAAAGTGCTGCAGTTCTTCGTGGACAATTGCCCGGAGCGCGAAGTCTTCGTGGCCCGCGAGCTCACCAAAACGTTCGAGCACCTCTACCGCGGCAAGCCGGCTGATGCCCTGGCAGCCCTCCGCGCCGATGCGGTGAAAGGGGAGTTCACCGTGGTTTTAGGTCCAAAGAGAAACACCTGATCGCTCCAGATCAGGTGTTGCTGTGCACGCTCACTCGTCTTCCGGTTCGTCCCCCACAAGGTTTTCAAGGGGGACAGAGAGATCGATAGCATCCTGCACGAGGTAGGGTGCTCTGTCGTCCGCCATGGAGTCTTCCAGGCAGAATCCGCAGGTGAAGCAGTCGTCGATGCGGCTTGGAGAATTGAGGAACAATTTCTCAATTTCCTGCCAGAACTTGCTGCCCTCCTTCACCTGGCGCTGTTGGAAACGCGCGTGTCGGATCTCGACAATCTCGAAGTTCATGCCGAAGTACGTCCCTGGGGTTTGGCATGCGGGGCAAACGTGGTCGCGCTTCGTCCCGTCGCTCTCGCTCCTGTAGAAGACTTGGTAGGTACTACCGCGTACGCTTACGTCCTCTACAAATTGGTAGTCTTTCCCAGCCACGGTACACCTCGTCCGTTTTGGTTTGGTTGTTTGAGTTTGCACCGCAGCGTACACTACTTTCGCCCCAGCGTCAATAACCAGCGAGGTGAAATTAGAAAACACCTGATCACTCCGGATCAGGTGTTGGTTGGGGGGGGGGTTCTTCGGGTGACTTTTCTTTTCGTCACACGTCTTGAGCAGATCGAGGGCGGGTGAATGCTGCTCCGTCTAGAACATTGGTACTTGCGTCGGTTCCTTGATTGAGCGAAGCTCTTTCAGGAATTCTGCCATGCTCTGCAGGCCGTACAGGCAGAAACTGCTTGCGCCAGCGGCGAGCATTGGTTGACGGAGACGTTGGTTCCCAGAGCAGCCGATGAGATGGCCGCGGAATCCATGCTTCCGGATTTCGCGGATGAGCGTTACGCCATCAGGTATGGCACAACCCGGAAGGCGACCTACGACGACTATGGCGTCAACGGCCTGTCGGGTGGCAGTAGCGCAAATATGACTGGCGACACTACCATGGGTGATATCGCGTTTGGCGAGGGTCACGAACTCTAAACCCATCCCACACTCCGCATGCACACATGCCTGAATAAGACTTGATTCCACTTCAATGAGCAGTATTTTCACGAGTACTCCTTCCTTGGCCGTTGGTGTACTGGTTGGTTTCGCTTGCCATCCTACCGTGTCCGGCTAGGCGGGGGCAAGAGGAGCGAATCGGAAAACACGCCCTCTTGACTTTTCCGCTCAACTTCGTACACTTTTTTTGTGCCATTTCCCAGCAACTTCCGCGGCAAAAGGCCGTAGACAAGTGTATTTTCCGGTTCACCGTATGGCCGAAACGCAGCAAAAGCAGGGGTTCTGGCAAGCCCTGGGCATGGCCTGGGAGCTCGGGTACATCATCGCCATCCCCATTGTGGCTCTGGGTTTGGGCGGAAGGTTGCTGGATAAGCGCTTTAGCACTTCACCCTGGCTGTTCCTCGTCGGCGTTCTCATCTCTATCATTCTTACCTCGTTCGGGCTCGTCTGGAAGTTCAAGAAGCTGCTCAAGGATGTTGAGCAGGATGCCCAGACACCTCCTCAAAAGAAGTAAATGGTTGAAGTCTCACTCGCTGCCGAAACCGTCTTCCACCTGGGGCCAATCCCCATAAACAACAGCGTCCTCACCACGTGGATTGTCGTCGTGCTCATCATCGTGGGCGCGTTGTTCCTGCGGAATGCCAAGGCTATCCCACGCGGTTTTCAAAATCTCGTCGAAGCGCTGTTCGAGGGGGCACTTGGCATTATAGACTCCGTCACGCAAGACCGGCGACAATCTGAGAAGTTCTTTCCATTCGTTTTCACATTCTTCATTTTCATCCTCCTCGGGAACTGGCTTGGGCTCGTCCCAGGCGTCGGCTCCATTGGTTTCCACGAGGTACACGATGGGCACGAGGTGTTCGTACCCCTGCTCCGCGGCCCGGCAGCTGACCTGAACTTCACCCTCGCTCTCGCCCTCATCTCGGTGGTGGCAACGCAGGTCATAGCCGTTGTCATCCTGGGCATAAAGAAGCACATGAAGAAGTACGTGAACTTCAAGAACCCCATACTCGGGTTCGTTGGCGGGCTCGAGGCAATTTCCGAGCTGGCAAAGGTAATCTCCTTCTCCTTCCGTCTCTTCGGTAACGTCTTCGCCGGGGAAGTGCTCCTCATTGTCATCGGTCTCATTGTTCCATTCATTGCGCCTATACCCTTCCTGTTCCTCGAGCTCTTCGTCGGACTCATCCAGGCGTTCATTTTCTCCATCCTCACGCTGGTCTTCTTAAAAATTGCAACGACAGCGCACGAGCACTAATTTTTAAACGAGTATCCTGAGTATGTCGAGAGGTAGTGCTAAAATGTTCCTGAAGTACCGAAGTAGTTCACGAACATTTCGCCACTAAGTGTGCGCACCCGCGCGACGTTAAATACCCCAACCATCGTCGAAGCGTACCGCACGAAAGGAATACGTATGGAAGCAGAATCAGCAAAGTTGTTTGCGGCAGCGGCAGCCATTGCCGTCGGTGGGTTTGGCCCAGCCTTCGCCATTGGGAAGCTGGCAGCCAAGGCCATGGAAGCTATTGGTCGGAATCCAGAGGCAGCTGGGAAAATTCAAGTTCCCATGCTCATCGCCGCGGCGTTCGCCGAAGCTATCGCTGTGTACGCGTTGGTCGTCGCCCTCATTATCAAGTTCGTCTAGTTCTTCGCTGACGAATCCCTCGCCATACCTGGCGGGGGAAGGCTAGCGAGTAACACCTCAATTCTATGGAAGAGTTAGTCAAGAAATTTGGCATCGAGCCCGCGCTACTCCTGGCGCAAGTTCTCAACTTCGGCATCGTCCTCTTCGTGCTCTGGAAGTTCGCGTACAAGCCTGTGCTCAAGGCGATGCGTGAGCGACGTGAGAAGATTGAGCAGAGCCTGAAGGACGCGAAGGCTGTTGAGCAGAAGCTCGCCGAGGCGGAGCAGCTCAAGGCAGCGAAGATTCTGGAAGCCCGGAAGGATGCGCAGCACATCATGGAGAAGGTGGAAGTCGAGAGCGAGCGGTACCGTAAGCAGCGCATCGAGGAAATTGACGCTGAGCTCGCCAGCATGCGGAAGCACGCGCGCAACGAAATTGCAGCCGAGAAGCTGCAGGCGCTTACCGAAGCGAAAGCCGAGCTCGTGAACTTGGTGATCAGCGCAACGCAGAAGGTGGTGCCGCAGGGGACGACCAAAGACCTCGACAAGAAACTCGTCGCTGAAGCTGTAGAGGAAAGTAAACATGCCTAAATCTGCTTTAAATATTACTAACGTGTCACACCCTCCTTCGCCCTTTGGGCTTCGGAGGGTTGCCCGCTCATTCATGAAAATGAATAACTCGCAAATAATCACACGAGCGGGCAATGCGTAAAGCCTCTGTCCGCCAGTACGCCGAAGCCTACCTGAGCGCAGCGCAAGCCGCGCCAGTGGAAGATCGTGCAGCGGTTGCTGACCGACTGGTACGCACGCTCGCCCGGCAACGGCAGCTGCGTCTCATCCCGCGCATCGCCGCAGAACTGGAACGGCTCATTGCTGAGCAGGGTGGCCCAGTCATCGTGAAGGTCCGAAGCGCAAAAGCCCTTTCCGCCCCAGAAGACGCTGAGCTCACCACGAACTTGGAGAAAGCATTGAACCAGAAAGTCAAAATCCGCCACGTCCATGAAGCCAAGCTCCTGGCGGGTGTAAAGATCCAGGTCGGGGACCGACTCATCGACAACGCGCTTGCCTCCCGACTCAGCACACTCAAATCCCACCTCCTTCAATAGTTAATACGTTGGAAGGTAGGGGTATAGAAGCTCGTTAGGTCAGAAGGTTTAGAAGGAAGGCAAACTACAACTTCTCTCCATACCCTACCTAGCCTCCATACCCTAACCCTCTCACTTCAATAATTAATCCCGCCAACAGCTTTACAGCTTACGGCTTACAGCTTCCCCTTATGCCCCATACAATAGTCGACGTCCTGAAAGCCCAGCTCCAGTCCTACACCGCCGCAGCGAGCACTGCTACGGTCGGCCACGTCATTGATGTGGGCGACGGCATTGCGCGCGTGGAAGGCTTGAGCAACGTCAAATCCAGCGAGAAAGTGACGTTCGCGTCTGGTGCTACTGGTGTGGCGTTGAACCTGGAGGAAGACACGGTCGGCATCATGATCCTGAATGGTGCTACGGCTGTGCAGGAAGGCGAGGAAGTCCGCGGTACTGGCCAGGTCATGTCCGTGCCGGTGGGTGATGCGCTCGTGGGCCGCGTGGTGAACCCCTTGGGCGAACCGCTGGATGGTAAGGGCGCAATCAAGGCAACCGATACGTTCCCGGTCGAGCGCGTAGCGCCTGGGGTCATTACCCGTGAAGGTGTGAAGCAGCCGGTGCAGACGGGCATTAAAGCCATTGACGCGCTCATCCCCATCGGCCGCGGCCAGCGCGAGCTCATCATCGGGGACCGTCAGACGGGTAAGACCGCCATTGCGATCGACACTATCATCAACCAGAAGCATAGCGGCATCATCTGCATCTACGTCGCCATAGGCCAGAAGGCGAGTAAAATCGCGCGTATCGTCGCCGAGCTGGAGAAGCACGGCGCCATGAATCACACCATCATCGTGCTGGCGAGCGCGGCCGATCCTGCTGCGCTCTCGTTCCTCGCGCCCTACGCCGGCTGCGCCATGGGTGAGTACTTCATGAGCCAGGGCAAGGACGCGCTCGTGGTGTACGATGACCTCTCCAAGCACGCTTGGGCGTACCGTCAAGTCTCCCTCTTGCTCCGTCGCCCCCCGGGCCGCGAAGCCTACCCCGGGGACATTTTCTACCTCCACTCTCGGTTGCTGGAGCGCGCAGCCAAGCTCAACAAGGAGAATGGCAGCGGCTCGCTCACTGCCTTGCCGATCATCGAGACGCAGGCCGGGGACATGAGCGCGTACATCCCGACCAACGTCATCTCTATTACTGACGGGCAGATCATTCTGGAATCCGACCTGTTCTACCAGGGCCAGCGCCCAGCGTTGAACGTCGGCCTCTCCGTCTCCCGCGTGGGCTCCAGCGCGCAGCGAAAGGCTATGAAGAAAGTCGCAGGCAAGCTCCGCTTGGACATGGCGCAGTACCGAGAGCTCGCGGCCTTCGCGCAGTTCGGGTCTGACCTGGACGACGCCACCAAGCAGCAGCTGGAGCGCGGTAAGCGCACCGCCGAACTGCTGAAGCAGGGGATTGGCCAACCCATGCCCATGGCCGAGCAGGTTGCCGTACTCTACGCTGTCACGCAGGGCTACCTAGATGACGTCGATGTCGAGAAAGTCCAGGCGTGGGAGAAAGACTTCCTCAAGAGCTTGCGCACCGGCGCGAGCGACTGGGTGAAGGCAATTGATGAAAAGGGCGAACTCACCCCAGAGCTCGAGGAGCAGCTCAAGACCGCACTCACTACCTTCAAGAAGAGCTAGCACATGGCCAGTACGCTCGATATCCGACGGCGCATCAAGTCGGTCGGCAATACCAAGAAGATCACCAAAGCCATGGAACTCGTGGCTGCGTCCAAGATGCGCCGTGCTGTGCAGCAGGCGTTGGCGACGCGTGCTTACGCAAAAGCAGCGTGGGACGTGCTCACCAACGTGAGCGCGGTGACCAACCGTGAGCTGCACCCGTTGCTCGTCGAGCGCGAGGTGAAGCGCGTCGCAGTCATTGTGGTCAGCTCGGACCGCGGCTTAGCCGGCGGCTTGAACACCAACGTCGTGCGGCAGGCACTGGAAGTGCTGAAAGCGCAGACCGTGCCAGCTGATGTCATAACCGTCGGTACCAAAGCAGCTGACGCGCTGCGTCGCCTGAACGTGAATATCGTGGCGGCATTTCCCAACGCGCACACGCATCCAACCGTTGCAGATTTGCAGCCCGTGGTGAAAATCGCCATCGACGATTACATCACCGGCGTGTACGACAAGGTCTTCGTGGTGTACACCGACTTTCGCTCCACCCTCATCCAGAAAGCCTGGAGCCGCCAGGTGCTGCCCATCCGCAAGAAGGAGCTCAAGGAAGTGCTCGATGACGTAGATAGCTCCATTGCGATGCAAGACATTGAAGGCTTCCAGAACCCCTACCTCTTCGAACCGAACGCCGAAGCTGTGCTAGAGAAGATGCTCCGGAATTTGGTGACCAGCCAGCTGTACCAGGTGGTGCTGGAGTCGCTCGCGTCCGAGCACGCTGCCCGTATGGTGGCCATGCGCAACGCTACCGACTCGGCTGAAGAACTCATCGAAGATCTCAACCTCACGTATAACCAAGTGCGCCAAGCCAGCATTACGCGAGAGATCGCGGAGATCTCGGCTGGGAGAGCGGCATTAGAATAAAAAGTTGTAACCCAGGGATTCCCTCATCCGGCTTTCGGCCACCTTCTCCCAGGACGGGAGAAGGGGTAAGAAAATATCCTCCTCTCCCATCTTGGGAGAGGATGCCCGGAGGGCAGGTGAGGGAGTCTATGGAAAAAGTTCCTTCCAAAAAAAGAAGCGCCACGAGGTTATCGCAGCGCTTAAGGAAACGAATTCTAGAGGTTTATTAGTTCTCTTCCTGCCATAATTGTGTTCGGCAGGCCAATGAAGAGAAAAAATGCTGCTCCAGAGAATTCATTCAAGTTGGACGCACCATGGTAAAGGACGAGTCCCATGAAGCAGAAGAGCACGCCCAGAAATAGCCTTGTGGACGATCGAAGTAATTTCATTTCGCCTCCAGTACTAAAGAACATTATTAATAAAATATTATATATTAAGTAGAACGTAATGTCAACCCCCTGAAGGGAAACGTGAGGGGCGAAAGCAATTTCGCTCCTGACCCACCTCTCCAATAGATTTCGTTAGAAGGTGTGGGTATAGAAGCTCGTTAGGTCAAAAGGTTTAGAAGTAGGGTAGACTACAACCTCCTTCAATGCCCTAACTAGCCTCCATACCCTTACCCTCTCACCAGTTCATAACTATATGACGAACGGAAAAGTTACCCAGATCATCGGTCCAGTCGTAGACGTCCACTTCGACAAGGACCTGCCACCCATCTACACAGCGCTTACCATCGAGCGAAAAGGGAAAAACCCGCTCGTCCTGGAAGTGCAGCAGCACTCCGGGGCGAACGTCGTCCGCACCGTGGCTATGGACAGCACCGATGGCCTGGAGCGGGGGATTAGCGTGACGAATACCGGCGCGCCCATTAGCATGCCGGTCGGCCCCGAGACGCTCGGCCGCATCTTCAACGTGGTTGGCCTGCCGGTTGACGGCGGCGCGGCGGTGAAGACCAAGAAGCAGTACCCCATCCATCGGCCAGCCCCAGACTTCAAAGACCAGACCACGAAGGCTGAGGTGTTCGAGACCGGCATCAAGGTCATTGACCTCATCTGCCCAATCGTCAAAGGCGGCAAGGTCGGCCTCTTCGGTGGTGCGGGAGTGGGCAAGACCGTCGTCATCCAGGAGCTCATCCGCAACATTGCGGCTGAGCACGGTGGCTACTCCGTGTTCGCCGGCGTCGGCGAGCGCACGCGTGAAGGCAACGACCTGTACCACGAAATGAAAGGCAGCGGCGTGCTGGAGAAGACTGCCATGGTTTTCGGCCAGATGAACGAGCCGCCAGGTGCCCGCGCGCGCGTAGCCCTCTCTGGCCTCGCTCTCGCCGAATACTTCCGTGACGAGGAGCAGAAAGACGTCCTGCTCTTCATCGACAACATTTTCCGCTTCACCCAAGCCGGGTCCGAAGTTTCAGCCTTGCTCGGCCGCATCCCATCAGCCGTGGGCTACCAGCCGACGCTGGCCGAAGAAATGGGTGAACTGCAGGAGCGCATTACCTCGACGACCAAGGGCTCCATTACGTCTGTCCAAGCCGTGTACGTGCCAGCAGACGACCTTACCGACCCAGCCCCAGCAACGACCTTCGCGCACTTGGACTCCACCGTGGTGCTCGCGCGTGGGCTCGCTGAGCTCGGCCTCTACCCGGCTGTTGACCCGCTTGATTCCACATCCACCATCCTCGATCCTGCCATCGTCGGTGAAGAGCACTACGCCGTTGCCCGCGCCGTGCAGAAGGTGCTGCAGCGTTACAAAGACTTGCAGGACATCATCGCCATCCTGGGTATGGAAGAGCTTTCCCCCGCGGACAAGCTCACGGTCAGCCGCGCGCGCAAGATTCAGCGCTTCCTCTCACAGCCGTTCTTCGTGGCCGAGCAGTTCACGGGTTCGGCCGGCAAGTACGTCCCACGTGCCGAGACTGTGCGGGGCTTCAAGGAAATTCTCGACGGCAAGTTCGACGACGTGCCCGAGCAGGCGTTCTACATGAAAGGCACCATTGACGAGGTCCGCGCCTAATTGTCATTGCGAGCGCAGCGAAGCAATCCTGCTGCTCGATGACTTAGGTGCAAGATTGCTTCGTCGCTACGCTCCTCGCAATGACACTGGAATATGTCCAAAACCCTCCACCTCACCATCACCACGCCAGAGCGCATTGTCCTCGAATCCGAGGTCAGTAGCGTGAACGTGCCAACGGTTGATGGTGAGATTGGTCTACTGCCCGATCATATCCCGCTCGTCTCCTTGCTCGCACCAGGTGAGCTCCATGCGGTGACAACCGCCGGGGAAGAGCAGATCATGGCTGTTTCCGGTGGCTTCATCGAAGTCCGTGATAACGCCGTGGTCATACTCGCCGACACAGCCGAGAAGGCTGAGGAAATTGACGAAGTCCGCGCGCAAGCAGGACGAGAGAAGGCACTGAAGCTCATGCAAGAGCGCGCCACCGACGACGTTGGCTTCGCTGATGCGCAAGCCGCAATGGCCAAAGAGCTGGCCCGTTTGAAGGTGGTGCGGAAGCGGCGGAAGAACGTGTAGCTGACTGGGGTGAGGAGTATACGAAAGTGATTTTGTAAAGTTGCGCACTGTATAAAGTCGATAGTTGGAAGCTACCGCAAAGTAATTCGCGGCTATTTGGTTACGTTTGGGACGGTGAGAGGGCTTGATGAATTATACATAAATATGTGGTAGTATTGTAACATTGAGCACATTCCATAATGCAGCATTGCGCCCAGTTTGCGACCTTGGGCGATGCTTGGCACAATTGAGGATATTTTCAAGTTTTTAGGGCTGCCTATGAAGTTAATTATTTCAAAACCTATGCGTACAGAAACAACCGAGACGAAAACAGGCATTCACGCTGTTGGTATCGCGGAACGTTTAGGTATCGCCATCGCCATGCTCAGCTCCCTTGTAATGGGATTTGTTTTCTCGTCTTTGCTCTTTAGTGATTACCTGGAGGTTGGCACTGTAGTGAGATACCAACCAGCCGCACCCGTTGTTTACAAGGATGCGGGCACCAGGCTTGACCCAAAGGTTATACTGGTCAAACGTTCCACAACCACCAAAAGTGACGTGTTTGAGCAGGCAGTGAAAAACGGGGTGAGCAAGTACAATGCCAGCAAGACTACAGTTGATAAAGAATTGCAACGACTGGAATCCAAAGCGTTACTAGAAAGGACTTCAGCTTCTGCGGAAAAAGCTGCGACCACCACTGCCACAGCGCCAAAAGTCTCGGTAAGCAAGATCGATCGGGTAGTGCCAAGCGGGTCGACAATCCAAAAAAGCGCTGACGGGAAACAGAAATCATCAGTTTTGGAGCAATGGTACGCCGTTACCCTCAACCAGCCGGCTGATACGGAAATCCTTACCGACACCCTGAAAAAGACGGTTAAGGAAATTGAGGCAGCCCAGCCGCAGTACGTGTATACGGCAAACCTGGCTCCGAACGATACTTATTACCCCAAGTACGGGAGTTGGGGACAGCCATTTGAGGACCTGTGGGGTCTGAAGCCACGGACCACGAACGTGGAATACGCCTGGGACCAGGGGACTGGTGATTCAAACATAGTTGTTGCCGTGTCAGACAGTGGCGTTGATGCCACGCACCCAGATCTTGATGCCAGCATGTGGGTTAACAGCGATGAAATTGCCGGGAACAACATTGACGACGACAGTAACGGTTTTATCGACGACATCAACGGTTGGAATTTTGCAGTTGCTAGCGGGAACGGCAACAAATTAATAAATGATTTACTCGGGCACGGCACCCACGTTGCCGGAACCATTGCCGCAGAGCAGGGCAATTCAGCAGGCATTTCCGGCATTTGCCCCAAGTGCCGAATTATGGCAGTTAGGGGTTTGGGCGATGAGGGTTATGGCTTGACCTCCTGGCTGGCTGCCGGAATAATTTACGCGGCGAGTAACGGGGCAGACGTGATTAACATGAGTTGGGGTAGTCCAAGGAACAGCGAAGACGACGCACTTTTGGAGGACGTGCTGCAGGAAGCGCGTGACATTTATGGCATAACCCTGGTGGCAGCTGCGGGGAATGATTCATCAAATGCCAACAATTTTTTCCCAGCCGGTAGCCAATATGTCATAACCGTTGCGGCAACGGACGCGAACGACCATCGGGCATTTTTTTCCAATTACGGTGCCGCCGTTGATGTGGCTGCGCCTGGTGTTGACGTACTGTCTTTGCTGGCCAGCAACACCAGCATGTACGGCGGCACAGTACATGTGGTTGACGGCCAATACTTATACGCTTCCGGCACTTCAATGGCCGCGCCGCATATTTCCGGCATTGTTGGTCTCATGCTTTCGAAGAATCCCCAGCTTACCCCGTCTGAATTGCAGCAAATTTTGCAAAGCACGGCAGACGACGTTAATTCAGACATATATCCGGGATGGGATGCCCAGCTGGGCAATGGCCGGGTTAACGCCCAGGTGGCCATTGCTGCCGTAGCTAATGCAACGCTTCGTGGCCAATTGGAAACAATTCCGAAAGAATACGGCTATACGATAGGTGAGGATATTAACATAACTGGAACTGCCTACGGTTCAAACTTTGCCTCTTATAAATTGGAAGTCGGTGCAGGCGTGATGCCGACGGCCTGGTTGAAGATAAGCAATTCAACCACGCCAGTAAGCACCAGCGCCACGCTTGGCACCCTGGAAACTGAAAACTTTTTTGGCATATACACCTTAAAGTTGACAATCCAAGGAAAGGATGGCACTTCCTTTAGCGATGCCAGTCAGTTGCAGGTTGTTAACAAGTCAGGCTGGCCCAAGAATTCGGTGCAGAATGACTTTTCTCGTGATGGCTTAAGTAAACCTCAGACAATACGCGATGCGCAGAATAATATTATTGGCATTGCCTACGCGTCTTTTGCGGATTTTTACGGCAACGGAAACATGACCGTACTGCGGCCAGATGGTCAGGTTTTGCCTGGATGGCCGATAAACATCGGTTCAATCATTACGCCTTCGGCAATTGACCTAAACCAGGACGGGACGATGGAAATCCTGTACATGAATTCCAATTTTGAAATCCGGGCCAGGCGCCTGAACGGGACGGAATATTCAACCGCACCTATAGTAAGCTCGTTGAAGTCTGGCTTGAAAGATGTCTACGTAACCGATTACTTGACCGCGTCTGACATTGATACTGCTCACCCAGGTATGGAAATCCTTGTAAGAATACTAGAGTTGGACACGACAAATTGGGAAAAACGCGAATTAATCTACGCCTGGCACACGGACGGTACACTGGTTGCTGGCTGGCCGGTAGAGAAAGAGATTGAATACCCGCTTCCTACATATTTTACTATTCTCCCGCCGGCTATTGGTGATGTTGACGGCAACGGCGACCTGGAAATTGTCTGGCAAAGCCTTACAAACAAGTTATTTGCCTATAACCATGATGGAACGCCTTTGGCTGGGTTCTCGCCACCGCATTTGGACCTGCTTGGAATCCGGGCTCCGGTACTGGCAGATATTGATGCAGACTATAAGGCGGAAATCCTCACTTCCAATTTAAACGTTATTAACGTCTACGACGAAACGGGCAAGCCCCAATTCAATTGCCTGCCTGAATATATGCCTGATTACCAGCTTGCCATTGAGTCGCTAATACCGGCGGATCTGGACAAGGACGGTGCTGCCGAATTAGTTGTTGTCGGTTATGATCCCCAACGTTATACATATGTTGTTACGGCTATTAGGCGGAACGGACAGACCATGCCCGGCAAATGGCCGCGCTACGTGGAATTTGGTACTGAACCACTTGTAAAAGACATAACAGGTGACGGTTATTTGGATATCATAGTGGGGAGCAGGGCATATGCAGGAGACGGCACGGATATTGAAAACTGGCCAATGAACATTTCTGCCTTTTCTTCGCAGCTCGTGGAAGATTTTGACGCTGATGGCAAGTATGAATTGTTATTCAAGGATGAACAGCGCGTGTACATGTGGGATTTGCCTTACGCGGTCAATACTGCTCCAGTCGCCTGGGAATCACCTTATGGCGGCCAGTCGCATGCCAACAGCACAAACTGTCCAACCTGCACGGCTGCGGTAAAGCCTTATGACAGCCAGTGTGCCCGTTGCGGTTCAACCAGTGCTTGCACGCAAGCTGACTGTAACCAGTGCATTTCCGGTTCGTGCGACCTTAGCCAGTGTGCCTGCAAAAGGCCGGCACCTTACCTGAACGGCTGGCCAAGAAACTGGGATTATATGGACGACACTATGCCGACTCTAGCTGAACTGAATGGCAGCGGTAGCAAGGAAATGGTTTTATTCAGCTATGCATTCCCTTCTTTAAAAATAGAGGCATATAACGTTGATGGGACGATTGTGCCTGGCTGGCCGGTTAAATTGGTTACTGGAACTTATGGTGATGTCTCCGGAGGATATTTAGCGCGGACATTAAAAACAATTTCCGCGGCAGACATCAATGGCGACAGTCGGGACGAAATTGTCAGCCAATTTAGTAGTCAAGGGGCATTACCCAACTTTGGCGGCGTTTATGCTGAGTCAGGTATTATTGCCTTTTCCGGCAATGGCCAACTGCTTCCTGGATTCCCAGTTGTTTTTTCGCAAGACGTGGAAGATGTGGGGAAGACCGTGGTCTTGCGAGACGTGTTGACTGGCACTAGCCATGTTGGCATGGAAATTATCGCCGCGTTTCCCTCAAAGACTAATGCCTTCCGCATTTTTAATTCTAATGGAACCTTGGCAGCTAGCGGCAATGCGGTTTTTGCAGGCGTTGACGATTCGGCTATCTTTTTTGTCTCCAATACCGTAGTTGAAGACGTTGATTATGATGGCCAGGCAGAGGTTGTTGCTATGTTGTCGACGTCTTATGGTGCGACACCCGTCAGAAAGTTATTTGTTTGGAACTTGGATGGCAGTCTCCAGGCGCATTGGATTGTTAGTGTTGGTGAGATACCGTCAACAATTACCGTTGGCGATATTGATCCCGCCTTTGCCGGTTTGGAAATTATCACCGGGGAAAATAACCTAAGGACCAGCCCAATATACGCATTCCACCATAACGGAACAGCAGTCAACGGCTGGCCATTCTTACCGAGCAATTTGGTTGTGCGCCAGTACAACCCAAATTCCATGCAGATCAGTATTGGTGATGTGACTGGCGATGGTGTCCCGGAAATTGTCGCGGCCGTTTATGACGAAGTTTCCCAGCGTATCTACGTCCTGAATCGGGACGGTTCGCAGCACGCCTTTTTTAACCACATGTATGGCGGCGCGAATTATAAATTTGACCAATTCAGTTTGGTTGACGTTGACAATGATAACGTCTCGGAAATTGTCGGTCCAGACGGGCTAACTTTGAATGCTTGGAACCATGACGGTTCCATTGCTACTGGTTTTCCTTTGAATACCTGGAGCCATGAAGGCCTTGGAGATGGAAGGGATGCATATCCAGCTTTTGGGGACTGGAACAGTGATGGGAAACTAGATGTAATTTTGGTGGATGGCGGAAAAGTCCAGGCCTTTGACTTGGGTGTGCCGTGGCATCCGGAAGCTTCACCTTGGGCAGAAGGTTACGGTGGCCCTACACGCCGTTCACTTGCCGGGAAGTACCTGACCTGCACTGGCGGCACGTTCTCGGGGGCCTGCAGCAGCGACAAACGGTACTGCCAGGAAACAACGCTGCTACCCCAGCAGTGCAACCGGTGCGGTCTCACGTGCTCCAGCGGGTACACATGCCAAGCCAATGGCAAGTGCTGCCAGAAGGTAAACGGCACGCTGAAGTGTATAAACCCGATCGTACCAACCTCGGGCATACAGTAGGCTTCACTCTAACCTGTATTTCGTATGAAAGGATTCAACCAGAACATTGAGCAAGCCACGCTGGAGAACGCTAATTTCCGTAAAGTGCTCTACACGGCGAAACACTGCCAGCTGGTGCTCATGGCGTTGCAGCCGAACGAGGAAATTGGCATGGAGGTGCACCCAGATAACGACCAATTCTTCCGCTTTGAAGCCGGGCAGGGGAAAGTCATTATCGATGGGAACGAGTCTGCAGTGCAGGACGGATCAGCGGTCATCGTGCCAGCTGGTGCCCAGCACAACGTCATCAACACCTCAGCAACTGAACCGCTCAAGCTTTACACGCTCTACAGTCCTGCGCACCACAAGGACCAAATTGTGCGAGTAACGAAAGCTGAAGCCGTAGCCCAGGAAGCTGAATTCGACGGGCAAACGACAGAGTAACCGTCCGGGATTCCGCAGAAAGCTCCTCAGCCTTTTTTCAGAAGGTTGTTTTACGCTGTATTTCGTTAGGCTTCGCATTAACGAAATGTGCGTATGAAGAGGAAACGTGTGCTCGCGGCAGTCATTGCCGGCGTTGCCCTGGCCGCAGCCAGTGGAGGCGCAGTGTTCGCCCAAGGGTGGGGGTTTGGCCTCGGCAACAATGCCACGCCAGAGGAAATCGCCCAGCAGCAGACGGAGCGGTTCCAAGAGCAGGCGAGCCTGCTTGGCGCAACCGTCAATGAGGTGAAGGATGCCTGGGCAAAAGGCCAGACCGTAGAGGAACTCGCCAATGCCAAGGGCATAACTGACGAGCAGCTGCAGGAGAAAATGCAGGCTGCCCGGAAGACCGAGATGCAAGCGCGGCTGAAGACGCTCGTCGAGAAGGGCGTGGTTACTCAAACCCAAGCAGACCAACGCTTAAAGGTTATGGAAGAGCACATGGCCAGCGGCGAAGTACGCGGCATGGGTATGGGTAAAGGCATGCGCGGGATGGGCATGCACCGGAGCCTGGATATCTAAGCGGTACGGTTAACCAACCGCAATGGAGACGAGCAGCACCCGCTGCTCGTTTTCCTGTATAAAGAAAAGCGGAGAAGGGGGATTCTCCGCTTGCAGAATGGTCTAGTCTAGTACGTTGCCGGAAGCACTGGCGGCGTGGGGAAGGGGGTAGCGGGTTTTGAGAGCTTGCCGCGATCCCAGAATTTTTTCCACCAGTCACGTCCAGCTTCGTTCTGCAGCCAGGCGAGGTGCGGTTCCAAGTTCGATACGTACTGCTTGTACGCGTCCACGAGCGTAAGCCGTGTGGAGCTAAGGCGTTGCGCTTCATCGAGATCCTGCGTGAGCGTATCGCACTTCGCTTTCACCTTGGTAAGGTCTGCGCTGCACGTATCGATTTGTGCCTGTAATTTGTGCTGCTGCCGTGCGTGCGTTTCTTCCAGCTTCGCCGCCTTGGCAACCAAGCGATCGGCACGCTGCTGCTCCTGCGCGTAGAGCACGATTGTCTGCTGCAGTATGGAGTCTTTCTCCACGATGAGTTTCTTGCTGGTGCTCAGGCTGTCTGCCAGTGCTGTGGACTGCCTGAGGAGTGTAGTAATTGTGCCATCGCGTTCGGCGACGAGAGATTCCTGTTCTCGTACCTCGTCATTCAAGGTAGCTATTTTGAAGATGAACACCACGGTGAGGATGACGAGCACGACGACCGTGGCCAAGAGGACTATCTCGGTAGACTTTTTCAAGGAAACACCTCCAGTTTACTGTACGTTTAGTTGGTTTTTTGCAGCTCCTTAGCCTACGCCAGCTCTTTCGCCCTGTCAATATTTTCTTGACTTTTTCGCTCCAGTCCGGTATACTCACACAATGCAAGTAATAGTTGTTCAACGCCCGGATTTCCGCTGCGACGCATTTGCTGTTGCCTAGCTATGGGTATTCTTAAAGCAAGAAAGGGGAAGGCCATACGCCTTTCGAAGAGCTTGCACCGTGAATTGAAACGTTCCACGCTATTCTTTGTGCTGGCTGCCGTGGTTTTTCCGCTGGCTGTCATACTTGCCCCGCTGGTGGCCCGAGCGGGCATTACCTATATCAGCGCGTGCGGCAACCTCATCATCCCCAACGAGACCTACATCCTTACCCAGGACGTGACCAGTGATAAAACCTGCTTCGTCATCAAAGCGGACGGCGTGGTGTTGGATTTGAACGGTCATACCGTGACGTACGCCAATGCACCGGAAGTGGGCGTGAACAGCGGCTTTGAGCAGGGAACTGGCAGCACGCCCACGGGTTGGGACCTAAGTGCCGCGCCCCAAGCGTCCCGAGTGAACGGCCCCCTAGCCGAACCCATCACCGCATTTACTGGAACCCACAGCCTTCGCTTTGACCTGGGGCCGGGCGCGCAGCCACAATCCGTGCAGACAAGCAGCTCAGTCACCTTGGCCGCCGACACTACCTACGCGCTCACCGCCATGGTTCACAATACCATGAGCGATAGTGTGAATGTCACCGTCTCCCTGGATGGTACGGCGTATACTACCCAGCAGAACGGCATTACGTGGCGAGGGTTCCAGCTTATCTACGTGATTTTCCGACCTAGTGCACCCGTAACCGCTCCATTAAAAGTGAGCGTGAGTGGTGGCGGCCTCACATCCAACGGGAACGTGCATGTAGACGACGTAGCCGTCCGCCCAGCCAGGTACTACGGTGTAGCCATTCCCACGTATAATAACCAGCGCCTGCCGGACATTGATGTGGATGCTCTGCCGTCCGGAAACCCGGATAACATCACCGTGAAGAACGGCACCTTTCTTCAAGGTGCGGGCAATCCTTTTGAAGGCCATACCTTTTACTTAGTGGAAGGCGCATTTGATTTTGAGCTTGATGGCATCACGGCTACCGTGCAGGGACCAGAGTCATCCATCTTCCACGGCGAGTGGAGCCGCGGAAACACCTTGCTGAACAACACGTTCATCAGTAATGTCGAGGCCTTGGTAAGCCGTGATAACTTCAGCGCGGCCATGATCAATATGGGCCGTACGTACGGCAACCTCATTCATCACAATACCCTTCTCAACGGTCCGCACGCCGGCATCATGATGGGTGACTTCGACGGTAGTTCTCCTGGTGGATCACAAATCTACAACAATATCATTCGCATGAAGTCGCGGCACACCAACGGCTTTGCCATTGCCGGCGGGGATCGCAATGGGCTCGTGCATGACAACACTATCCTCAACGTGGACGGCTACTACGGCCGCGGTATCCACGCCGGGAACGGTGCGCGATTTTACAATAACCATGTAGAGGTCAGTGACATTCCCACCAACCAGGAATACGATGGCTGCCAGCCGCCTGGGGTGTACGGTCTGCAAGCCGAAGAAGGCGAAGGCACGGAAGTCACCAACAACATCATCGTCGCCCGCACTGGTACGGGCCTGTGCAATGCAATGGCCTTGCGGTTCACGAGTCCGGTGAACAACGTGCTTATCCAGGAGAACACGGTCACGGCTGTGGACGCGGATTCCACAGATTCCTACCGGGCATACGTCGCTTCTTATAGTCGCGGGGATGACGATCCCTCCGGCAACATGAGCGGTGTGCCGCTGCTGGGCAATACCTTCACCAGTAACAGTGCGTGGTTCTACTTTGGCAACTATGGACCAAGTTCCATCAACAATGTTCACGCCACCGGGAACACGTTTACCCTAGGCGCAAGCCCCACAAATTTTATTGCCATGCACGGGGTGAGCACGCCCGATGTTCTCTTCGTAGATAACGTGTACGGTAGCCCAGAGGCCAAGGCAGCTTTGGAAAACGACAGCATCCGCTGGTCCGGTACCCCGGATGCGAATTCCGATTTTACAATGGCCTGGACGTACAACCCCACGGTGCGCGATGCGGTGGGTCAGGTGCTGAGCGGCGCCACGGTCACCATAACGCGCGGCGCCACGCCGATTGCCACCGGTACCACTGGTGCAGATGGCAAGCTGGCTACGGCAGCCGTACTGCCAGAGTTCATAAATGACGGTGGCGTAGAGACGAATTATGGGGGTTACTCCATAACCATAGCAAAGGTCGCTTACGATACGTACCAAGGAACGCTCGTTTCTACCGAGCCAAACGCACCGGTGATTACCTTGCAGACCACGGAATCCGGTGGGGAGTCTGGCTGCCAGGAGAGCTGGACCTGCGGTTCCTGGGGGAGCTGCGTGGACGGGACGCAATCCCGTACCTGCACGGACGCCAACGCCTGTGGAACGGTCGTGTCCAAGCCCGCCGAGGCTCAAGCCTGCTCCGCACCGCCGTGTACGGAGAACTGGTCCTGCAGTGGCTGGTCCAGCTGCATTTTTGGAAACCAGACCCGTGTCTGCACGGACGCCAACGTCTGCGGAACAACAGCTGCAAAACCCGTGGAATCTCAAAGTTGCACGGCGCCGTGCGACGAGCAGTGGGTGTGCGGCTCCTGGTCCGCATGCTCCAGCAACACCCAAACGCGTGCCTGCACGGACGTGCATACCTGCGGCACCACCACGTCCAAGCCTGCCGAATCCCAAGCGTGCGGGACACCCCCGTGCACGGAAAGCTGGTCGTGCACCGGATGGTCGGCCTGCAGCAGCGGTTCGCAAACGCGGACCTGTACGGATGCCAATTCTTGCGGGACCGTGGCGCAAAGACCAGCAGTAGCTCAAGCGTGTACGGATACGCCGCCGCCCGGCCCCACGAACCAGAATACCAACCAAGCAACGAACATAAACAGTAGTGCGCCGGCGACGAACACCAGCCAGCCAACCGGTGGAACCGATGAAGATACAACGCCGCCCGCTTCCACCATCACGTCTAGTCCGCCCGCGGTTACCAGCCAGGTTTCGCCATGGTTCAGCATTACCGGCACGGATGACGCGGCTCCACCCAGCGACTTGCTGTATTCCTACCGCTTGAACGACGGGAGTTGGTCAACCTGGACCTCCAAAACCACCATCACTTTCAATGACCTGCCCAATGGCAAGTACACGTTCCAGCTGCGCAGCCAGGATGCAGCCGGAAATATTGAAGTGCCGCCGGAAACGAAGTCGTTTACCATAAACGCCAAACCTATCTTCTTCGTGGCGCCGCCCGTTGGCAGCACTATTGTACGACTGTACGACAGCGCCTTGAAGCTGTTGCGCCAGTTCTCTGGCGGTGCGGCAGCCTCCGCCAGCGGCGTGAACGTCTCGGCCGCTGATGTGGGCGGGAGCAGCCAGGAGGAAGTACTCACTATACCAGCAGCGGAAGTGAACCCGCGCTTGCGCGTCTACAGCCAGAACGGCAAGCTCCTGGCCAGCAAACTCATGACATCTGGAGGCAAGCGCGTTGCGGCCAAGTTGGTAACCGGGGACGTAAACGGGGATCGCAAGGCGGATGCAGTCGTTGCCACGAATAGCGGGATCAACCCCCGGGTCGTTGTCTTTGAATACGTTCAAGGTCAGCTCACGCAGCGGGCGTCTTTCACGCCCTACCTCGGTCGGCACCCGGCCAACATTCAGGTAGCGGTTGGTGATGTTGACGGCGATGGCGTGGCGGATATCGTAACCATACCTGGTGCGGGTGTGAGCCCCCAGGTACGCGTATTCAGTGGCACGGGGAAGCCCAAAGCGTCGTTCTACGCATACGGGACGAGCATGAAGCAGGGTGTGCAGATCTTGCTGGAGGATGTGGACCGTGACGGAACGAAGGAGATTATCACCGTGCCGAACCCGGGGGGTGCTGCACAGGTTATCGTTCGGACGTTGCACGGTCGGAAGCTGGCGGTTTTCCATGCGCTGCCGCGTACCAGCCGCATTGGCGTTTCCATTGCCGTTGCGGATGTAGATGGCGACGGAAAGGCGGAAATTATCACCGTACCGAAGCAAGGGACTGCACCCCGCGTGTCCGTGTACTCCTGGCAGGGTCGGCTCAAGCGCAGTTTCCGGCCGTTCCCAACCGCAGTGCGTGGCAGCATTTCCTTGAGCACCGTGGATCATGACGGGAACGGGACGTACAGCATTCTCACCTCCATCCAACAGGGAGGCCGGTCAAACCTCCGGCAGTTCTCCGGCACAGGCCAGCAGCAGAAGCTTTTTTCCGCCCCCGGGAGCGCGGTTGGTAATTCGCAGTAACCGGAACGGGCCGCCAACTGCGTTCTTTCTCAACGCACAGAGCTGGTGGTCAGACTGCTGTGCGCTGGTACGGAGGCTGCGCGCTCCATCCGGCCATTCAAATTCTTCTGCCAGTCCTTGGAGTTATAGGTGGTTACTGCCTAGGTCGTTTCTGGTGGCAGCGGGTGTACGTAGATCGGACGTGGGCGAAAAGGAAGAACTAAAAACTTACGCGGTTATGGTATACTTCCACCATGGACGCCATTTTCGTCTCCAACCTTCGTAAACTGTTCGGGAAGAAAGCTGCCGTTGACGGGGTGTCGTTCACAGTTCCCAGAGGGCAGATTTTTGGTTTCCTGGGGCCGAACGGCGCTGGGAAGACCACGACCATCCGTTGCATGATGGACTTCATCCGGCCGACAGCCGGTACGATTGCAATCATGGGCAAAGACGCACAGAAAGAATCCGTGGCGGTGAAGCAGCACGTCGGGTACCTTTCGGGTTCAGTACGGTTACATAGCAAGTGGACAGGCCAGGAGCATATAGATTTCTACCGAGCAACGAACCCAGGCTCGAACGACGTGGCTCCCACTCTGTGCGAACGCTTCTCGCTTGATCCTAGCATCCAATTCCACCACCTCTCCTCGGGGAACAAGCAGAAGCTAGGCATCGTCCTGGCATTCATGTTCCAGCCTGATGTGCTCATCCTCGACGAGCCAACGAACGCGCTGGACCCGCTGCTGCAGAATGAAGTGTACGGTCTCCTCCGCGAAGCAACGAAGCGGGGGAGCACGGTGTTCATGTCCTCGCACAACCTCGCCGAAGTCGATCGGACGTGCGACCGAGTGGGAATCATTCGCGACGGCAAGATGGTCGCTATTGAGACTATCCAGTCACTCAAGGACAAGCGTATGCACATTGTGCACGCGACGTTCACGAAATCTGTTGATCCTAAGCACCTGGTGTTCGACGGCGGAGAAGTCGTGCAAGCACATGACGATCATGTCACCATTAACGTGAAAGGTGACCTCAACGGCGTCGTTCGTGCACTTGGCCAGTACGACCTGCGCGACCTCTCTATTGACCACGCGCCGTTGGAAGACATTTTCCTTGAATTCTATAGTGCAAAATAGCAATGCTCCCCATTACCTGGCGTACCATCAAAGACAAGCGAATATCTCTCACCATCTTCACTCTGGCTACGGTAGGGATGCTCTGGGTGTACGTCGGCATGTTCCCCGGGATTCAGCGGGAATCCCAGAAGCTCACTGAGGCATTCAAGAGTTACCCCGAAGCAATGCTGAAGGCTTTCAACATTGAGAGCCTGGATTTCTCCAAGTTGGAGAACTTCGTTGCCATGGAACAGTACAGCATTATCTGGCCGCTCATTGTGCTCTTCCTGCTCATCAGTTTTGCAGGGACGTCCCTCGCCGGTGAGGTGGAGAAAGGAACAGTGGAGTCGCTCTTGAGCCGACCAGTCTCTCGAAGCCGAGTGTTCTTCCAGAAGTACCTCGCTGGCATACTCGTGCTTATCGGGTACACGACCGTCAGCGTTTTCGCGATTTGGCCGCTCGCTGCTCTGCAGCACATTAATTTCAAGATGGAGAATTTCGTGCTCGTGTACTGGCTCTGCCTCCTCTTCGGCTGGGCGGTGTACAGTTTGGCCATGCTCTGCTCGGCGTGGTTCTCGGAACGGAGCCGCGTGTACGGCATAGCTGGCGGCGTACTCATCCTCATGTACGTAGTTAACATCATTGCTGCGTTGAGAGAGAATCTCGGCTGGTTGAAGTATTGCAGTTTCTTTCACTACTACAATTCTACGGCTGCGCTTGTCAAAGGAGAATTCGACATGCTCTCGGTGCTCGTCTTCGCGGGCATCGCCGTTGTCGTTACCGCGGTTGCAGCGTGGCGCTTCCAGAAGCGGGATGTAGCTGCGTAGGATTGACACAGAATGTAGCACGTGGTAACACCTAACCACAGATCTTTGTCATACCCGGGTTGCTATCCCACACGTTACGGGAGCTAAACTACGGGACAATACTGAACGGGTTGCTATCCTCAAACGCACTATGTGCACACCGAGGAGCTAAACCCACAAATGAAGGAGTGCTGCTATGTCGCAGCAGAAGCAGTCTGTGAAGATTTTTCATGGCGCCCTCGATGAAGAGGGCAAGGAGATTATCCTCCGCGGAGTCATCTGCAACGATTCACTTCCGTTCCTCCACACGGACGAGTACCAACGGGAAGTGCTTCCCCAAGCGCGGATTCGCGACTTGGCCGAAGCCTTCAAGAACGGGGGCGTGCCCGACATCGAACTTGGCATGCGCGGCGAGCGGATGCAGGAACGCGAAGGGTTCATCTACTTGCAGGACCCGGTGTACATCATCGACGGCTTGCAGCGGGTGACTGCCGCGAAGTTCCTCATCCAGCAGGGCGGAGTGCCCCACTTGGGCGCCACCATCCACTTCGATACGACGTTCGACACTGAACGGGAGCGTTTCCGCATCCTCAACATGGAGCGGACCAAGCTCTCGCCGAACGTCCACCTGCGGAACTTCAAGACCGACTTCCCGGTAGTGGACACGATGTACAACCTGACGTTCGACCGGGGGTTCGTGCTCGCGAAGCGGGTGTGCTGGGCTCAGCGCATGACGCGGCAAGACCTTCTCACGGCTACAATTCTCATGAAGGTGAGTGGTCGTCTGCACGCGCGTTTCGGTCCTGGCCGGTGCACGAATGTTCCTGACCTCGTCCGCGCGATGAACACGACAATGGAGAAGGTTGGTCGGAATATCTTCCGGGAGAACGTCCGTGTGTTCTACGAGATCGTGGACCAGTGCTGGGGTTTGCAGAACATTACTTTCAAGGAAGGGGCCACGCAGCTGCGTGCAAACTTCTTGGAGTGCTTGGCGGAGGTGTTTTCCATGCACAAGGTGTTCTGGGATGGCAATCGTCTTGCAGTACCGCGAGATATGGTGAAGAAGTTGCAGAGCTTCCCGATTGCTGACCCGACCGTGAAGCAGCTGGCGACCGCGAGCTCGCAGGCGCGGCGGCTACTCTACCAGTTGATCGTGGACCACATCAACAAGGGCAAGCGCACCCGGCGCATTGAACGTCCTGTTTCGCAGCAGAGGCCTGCGAAAGGCTAAGCACTTTCTTACGAATGCCCACCCACAGTGGGCATTCTTTTTTGGCATTCGGGGAAATACCCATACTGTGGTATAGTTTTTATACAGCACATTTCTATGCCGTAGAGCTGTCTGGGCAGAGATCCTAGCTACGGCTACGTAATAACCTCTGGTATGAGCAAATACACGCTTACTCGTGCGTTGGGTCTCACGCTCTTGGTTTTGGGGTTGGGTTTTGGTTTGTCCGCTTGCAAGTCTGCAGCAGATAAAACGGTAGAGAGTGCGATAGAGAGCACAACCGGCACAGATGTCGACGTCGACAGCAGCCAGAATAGGGTAGCAGTGAACGTAAACGGAACGAGCTGGGAGACCGGTGACCAAGTGAGCCTGCCCGCAAATTTTCCTGAAGATATTTACGTCGTTGAAGGCACCCTCAAGGTAGCAATTGCGAACGACGCTGTGGGCGGTTTCACCGTTTCTCTGGAGACGGGAACATCGGTGAGCGACGTGAAGGCGCTCTACCTGAAAGAATTTGCAGCTGATGGGTGGACAATCACTGGGTCCGTGGACATTCAAGGATCCTCATCGGTTATGGCAACGAAGGCGAAGCGTTCCACAACGGTTACCATAGGCGCGAATGAAGATAAGTCCAAAACTATTGTGAGCATTTCAACGTACACAGACACATCCCCAGCAGCACCTGAGGCATAGGTGCTGGTCTGTAGAATTCTTTTTATACATTCCTCCAATAACATCAACACATATGGAAATGCCATCTCTCAGCATTGAGCAGCGGAAGATTAAGAAGCTCCGGCGGTTCAATATCGTTATGGCGGGCTTGCACTTCGTCCAGGGCGTCATCATGCTCTACGCCAGCAGCAGCTTCAGCCTGCCCGTGACAACGGCGTACGTGGAGATGAATACGAAGACGAACCTCCTTACCCCGGTGCTCAAAACTATAGCCGATTTGCAAATCGGGCCGCTCATTGCCGGCTTCCTGTTCCTCTCGGCACTCGCACACTTCGCTGTATCGTGTCTGCCGACTGTTCGGGGTTGGTACGAATCGAACTTGAAGAAGGGTGCCAACTACGCACGCTGGATAGAGTACGCGTGCTCCAGCTCGCTCATGATCATTGTCGTGGTCATGCTCACCGGCATGTACGACCTCTCTAGCCTCATCCTCATCTTCTTCTTGAACATGATGATGATCCTCTTCGGCTGGGTCATGGAGCTCCACAACCAAACGACGAAGAAGACTGACTGGACGTCGTTCATCTTCGGCTGCATCGCGGGGGCTGTACCGTGGCTCATCGTTGCGTTGTACCTCTTCAATGCTGGTAGCGAAGGTGCCCGCGCACCGTCATTCGTATACTGGATATTCTTCTCCATTTTCCTCTTCTTCAACGTCTTCGCGATCAACATGATTTTGCAGTACAAGAAGCTCGGGAAGTGGAAAGACTACCTCTACGGTGAACGGGCGTACATAATCCTCAGTTTGGTCGCAAAATCTCTCCTCGCCTGGCAAGTGTGGGCGGGGACACTACGGCCGGTTTGAGGCCGTAAAGGCAATCTCCATGCTTCAAGACTCGCCTTTGTTTAGGTGAGTCTTCTTAGTTGCCTAAGTATTAAGCAACGTGAACACTGCGATTGTTGGTCGGTTGCCCGTGCGCATGGGTGGCCCCCAGCTGCCAACGCCGGGCGAGGTGTACTCGTTGAAATTCCCATCGGTGTGCAGTCCATCGTGGTAGCCTTTGTACACCCACTTGGTAATAGTCCCGAACGGCCAAAGCTGACCATCGTGCGTGTGACCCGCGAGGAGGAGGTTCACCTTTGCTGCTTTCACTTGGTCTACGTACTTTGGCTCGTGCCAGAGGACTATGCTCGGCTTGGTTGGTTCGAGCTTCGCAAGCAGGGGAGCGACGTCTTTCGTTGTCGTGCCGACTGGGTAATCAATGCCCAGCACTTGCACGCCGGCAACGTCAGTAACTTGGTCGCGGAGAATAGTGAGCTTGAGGTCTTTGATTGCAGCGAGCGAGCGTTCGACGCCGACGTAGGTTTCGTGGTTCCCAGTTATGTAGTACGTACCGTGCGTTGAATGCAAGTCCTTCAACGGTTCTGCTAAAGCGTTCAGATCCCGTCCACCACCGTCGAAGAGGTCACCAGTAATGAAGACGGCGGCAGGTTGTTCCGCGTTCGTGAGATTGACGACAGATTGCATGAAGTCTTTGCGGTGCACTGGTCCTAGGTGAACGTCCGAGAGCTGGATAATTTTCTGTCCTCGCCATGGTTCCGGTAAATTCGGGATATTCACAGAGAATTGGCGGACGACGGGATGCCACGCATTCCAGACACCGTACGCCGATACACCCATGGCTGCCGCTAGGAGAGCTACTGTTACTACAACCATTGGCATGTTGACGTGGAGCAACTTCCCGAGGAACCAGACGCCCCAGGTGAGTGCTGCCGCAATTGCCGCGTACCACACGAATCCCAACCAGATCGAGGAAATGGTGTAGAGCAGGTTCGTAAGGAATGCTTCTTTCCAGAATACCAGCACGGACGTGATGGTGAAGCTCACCGAGAGCACCAGGACAATTGCCAAGAGACTCCGTCGAGCACCGCCAGCGTGAATACCGAAGAACTTCACCCACGTGCCGTAGAGCCCAAGGTGGCCCAAGATGACGAGTGCCGTCGCAGTCAAGAGGAAGATAAGCATAGTAATTTTGTTCATAGCGTATGCGTACTGGCATAGTACAGGGCTGAGCTTGAACCTACAAATATGCTATTCTTGAGCTACTCCTATGAAGACAGAGAATGCTATTGGCATCATTGGTTTGGTCGCGGTCATGGGTTTGGTGGCCTTCTTCTACGCCCAGTACGATAGCAAAATTCTGACGCCGCCAGGAACGGTCGGTGGGAATATCAACACGGCGACACTAGTAATTAATACGGCCACGTCAACAGGCATTACCCTTGCTGAAGTTGTTGCGCATAACACCGCAACAGATTGCTGGATCATCGTGCAAGCAAAAGTGTATAACGTCACGAATTTTCTCATTCAGCATCCCGGAGGAGCATCGCGCATTACGCCGTACTGCGGGGCAGACGCAACGACTGCCTTTGCAACGAAAGATGGTACGGGGACGCATTCGGCTATAGCCGAAAGTGAACTAACCAAGCTCTACGTTGGGGACGTGCAAGCTTCTACCTCTGGCATACTGCTGAACAGCAATACGAGCACTAATACTGCCGTGCAAACGAACACTGCGTCCAGCCAGGTGAACACGAGCACGCCCGCAACCACTTCGGTGTCACTCGATGTCGCGACGGTTGCGAAGCACAATCGCTCAACCGATTGTTGGATTATCGTCAACAAGGGCGTGTACGCCGTGACTGGATACCTAGCTAAGCATCCAGGCGGGGCGAATCGGATAATTCCGTACTGCGGCATGGATGCTACAACAGCTTTTGCTACCCAGGGCGGAACTGGTTCACACTCCAGTAGCGCCTCGGCAGACCTGGCTGCACTACGGTTGGGGACTCTTGGCACGAGCACAACCACTAAGACAATTACCCAAGTGAATGTAAATGTTGGAACCCTAACCCCGCAAGGAGGGGAGCAAGAGGAGGAAGACGATGATTAATTTCTACACATTCAGCCGGAAGGTGCACCGATACCTTGTACTCATCATTCTTGGGTTGATCCTGGTTATGGCCGGCACAGGTGCGGTCATGCGCTACCCACGTTGGTTCCTCTGGCTGCCATCATGGCTTGGTACAGCACGGTTGCGATACCTCCATGGGCAGGTGAGCACGTACTTCACAATTGTCCTAGCCATTATGGCCCTCACTGGGGCGTACATGTACTTCCACACGCAGTGGGTACAGCGCAAGCAGGAGAAGCTGAAATCTCAAGAGCCGCCTGCTGCCCAACCGCCGACGAGCCCGTAGAGTGATAGCGCTCGCTGGTGCTATACTTGACGTATGGCAACACCAGTACAAACCCATCCCGAGAACCTTCCGGAGACAGAGCCTGAAGATATTTTTGCATTCGTCGAGCAAGGGCAGGCAGGTAAACCCGAAGTACAACCAGAGAAGGTCCGTGAAGCTCTGGAGCGGCACGGGTCACGCTTTGAACAGCACCCCGAGGTGCCGTCGCAGGTAAAGGAGCTCCCTAACCAAGTGCCACCGGTCACTATGCCGTTGCCGGTGAGCGCCGAGGAGCAACGCCTTCAGCACATAGAAGGCGTGCTCGCCGAAGGTCTCCACGATGTCTTCGTCTCGCTGCCACCAGCCGAGCAGCAGAAATTTAAGGTTGCTGGTGAGCAAGCGGCGCGTGAAGTCTCCGGCCTCCTCGCACAGGTGAAGGTGAAGGTTGACGCAATTATTGCCGTGCTCAAGCGTTGGTTGGGGACGCTACCCGGTGTGAACACGTTCTTCGTGGAGCAGGAAGCGAAGATTAAAGCGGAGAAGCTCGTTCAGTTGGTTACGAAAGAGTAGCATGTCGCGACTTGCTGCGCTCTCAATTGGTGATATCGGTACGACTCTTGGCTTGACGACAAGAGGTGGCCCACAAGCGAATTCTGTACCGTTCTTCATCCTTGCTGGTCTCGTGGCTGCAGTGCTCATTGTGGCGCTCTGGCTTTTCATGCGGAAGCGTCGATCTGGTACAGCAGCCCACCAGAAGCTCGTGTGCCTCATGGTGAGCTTGCCCAAAGAGCAGCAGGAAGAAGATTCCGGTAAAGGGCCGTCGCGGATTCAGCTAATGCAGGAGCAAATAAGCGTGGCCGAGTCCTTCCTTTCTTTCCTTGGCAACATGCGCGCCCAGCGGTGGTACCACACCTTGGGTCGGGGGCGGAACGACCACTTCAGCCTCGAAATCGTAGCTGACCGCGAACTCATAACGTTCTACGTTGTCGTTCCAGTGCCCATGAAGGAGTTCATGGAGCAGCAAATTCAAGCCCAGTACGCGGACGCTGAAATTCAAGTGACGCCAGAGTATAATCCTTTCCGCCCAACCTCGCAGGTTGCGGCGGCGGCGTTGAGTTTGCGTCAGCGTTCGATCTTCCCCATCCTCACGTACCGTAGGATGGACGTCGATCCGCTCGCTGGTTTGACCAACGCGCTCTCGAAGCTCAGCCACGATGAGTCGGCAGTCATTCAGTACGTCTGCCGGTCATCGCACCCGCGCTGGCACACCCGCGCAGCTGCATCGATTCGCAACCTACGCGCTGGAGGCAAAGCGAATCCCTCTATGGTCGGGAAGATTTTCAGTGGGCTGTGGAGCATGTTCTTCAGTACCAAGAAAAACACGCAGGATGAAATGCCAAAGCCGGTAAGCCCGGTGCAGGAGGAGCTCATCCAACGGCTGCAAGAGAAGAACACGAAGCCCGCGCTCGACGTGAACATTCGTATCATCGTGAGCAGTGCAACCCAAAAGTCCGCGGAAGCGCGGTTGCAGAACATCATTGCGGCCTTTGGACAGTACGCTTCGCCGGAAACTGGTAATCGTTTCTGGCGGAACGCCTGGCACTCGAATGAGGCAGTCATTCGGAGTTTCATCTACCGGACATTCGACGGCAGCCGGTTCACGCTGCGGCCCCGGTACGCAACGTTGAGCATCGAAGAAGTCGCCAGTCTTTGGCACCTTCCGCTCGCGACAACCGAAACGCCGAATATCCGTTGGGTTCTCTCCCGAAATGCCCCACCGCCGGTCAATCTGCCCAAAACCGGCGTTCTCCTCGGTACAAGCCACTACCGCGGTGAAGAAGCAAATATACGCATTGCCCGGGAAGACCGTCGCCGTCACGTGTACGTCATTGGGAAGTCTGGCGTGGGTAAATCAGTACTCATGACGCAGATGGCCTTGCAGGATATTTCCAATGGCGATGGTGTGTGCGTCGTGGATCCGCACGGTGACCTCATCGTCGATATCCTCGGCCGCATGCCCGCGCATCGTCTCAAGGACGTGATTCATTTCAACCCCTCGGACATGCAGGCGCCGGTGGGTTTGAACATGCTGGATGCAGAGAACCCCGAGGATAAGGATTTCGCGGTGCAAGAGATGATTGCCATTTTCATGAAGCTCTTCCCGCCCGAGATGATTGGCCCGATGTTCGAGCACAACATGCGCAACGTGATGCTCACGCTCATGGCTGACCCCGAGCACCCGGGTACGATCGTCGAAATTCCGCGCATGTTCACGGATCCGGTTTTCCAGAAGTTAAAGGTATCCAAAGTTACCGATCCCATTGTCCGGGCGTTCTGGGAAAAAGAGATGGCGAAGACCAGCGACTTCCACAAGTCCGAGATGCTCGGCTACCTCATTAGCAAGGTTGGGCGTTTCGTCGAGAACACCATGATGCGGAACGTCATTGGCCAGTCCAAGAGCGGCTTCGATTTCCAGAAGATTATGAACGAAGGTAAGATCCTGCTGGTGAACCTGGCGAAGGGGACAACCGGTGAGGTGAACGCAAACCTCCTAGGCCTCATCATTGTGTCCAAGCTGCAGATGGCAGCCCTGCGTCGGGCCACGTTGCCGCAGGAGCAGCGGAAAGACTTCTTCCTCTACATTGATGAGTTTCAGAACTTCATTACCGATTCCATTGCCACCATCCTCTCCGAAGCGCGGAAGTACCGTTTGAACTTGACCATCGCTCACCAGTACGTTGGCCAGCTGGTACAGGGGGCAGATACGAAGATCCGTGACGCTGTGTTCGGCAACGTCGGTACGGTCGTGGCCTTCCGCGTGGGCGTGGAAGATGCCGAGACGTTCGCGCAGACGTTTGCCCCGACGTTTAGCGCCTTCGACGTGACGAACGTAGAGAAGTACACAGCTATTGTGAAGCTCCTGGTCGATAACACAATGTCCAAGCCGTTCACCATGAAGACCTTGCCGCTGGCTCCGGCAACGCCAGGGCTCGTTGAGCACTTGGTGAACCTCTCCCGTCAGCAATTTGGTGTGCCTCGGGATACGGTAGAGAAGGAAATTCTTGAACGCTCCCAGCTCGGTGTGGCTGCCCCGCCGCCCATGGTGGCCGAGCGGAAGGCTTAGGTTTTCTGTAAGACGTAGAACCTGGTCCGGCCAGTGAGGTCAGCGAGGAATTCGTAGTGGTAGCCAGTCATTCGGTCGCCGAGGCTTGTGAGCCATCGTTCTTGCGCTGGGTCAATTTCCAGAATAGCTTTGGGGATTTGACGTTCAACAATTTGCGCAATGAGTTTCTCGATGAGCTCTAGGCCGCGCGTGCCGCCGTGCAGGGCGAGCTTGGGTTCATGGGGAACGTTCTTTAGCTGCGGTTTGGTGAGGTAGGGGAGATTGGCAACGACGACGTCCGGTTGTTCGTTCGGCTGTAGCACAGTAAGTAGCGAGCCACGTCGAAAGGTAATACGTTTCGCAACGTCATGTACTCGAGCATTCTTCTTCGCGACGTGCAGCGCTTTCGCACTCACATCAGTTGCGATGATGCGCGCGTTGGGGAGGTACTTCGCTAGCGATACAGCAATACATCCAGAGCCAGTGCCGACGTCGGCAATCATCGTTGGTTCTCTGCGGTCGACATTTGCCAACACCCAATCAATGAGTCGCTCGGTTTCGGGGCGGGGGATGAGGACGTCTTTCGTGACCGCAAAGTCTAAACCGTAGAAACCTTGATGGCCAGTAAGGTAGGCGAAGGGAATGTCGCGGCGCCGTTTCGCAACAAGTCCTCGAAATTTTTGCTGTTGTACCTGTGAGAGTTTCGTCTCTGGGTGAGCGATGAGGAAGCTCAGTGGTTTGTGCAGAACGTACACGAGTAAATCCCTCGATTCACGGAGATCGAGGTTGGCATTACGAAGGACTGTTTCGAGATTACGCGGTTGCAGTTGGCGTGGCATCCCGGCGAGCTTTCATGAGCGCGAGCAGGACTGGTTCGATATCCCCATCCATTATGGCGGTGAGGTTGTGGTAGTTCTCTTTCAACCGGTGGTCGGTCATGCGATCCTGCGGGAAGTTGTAGGTGCGGATCTTCTCACTTCGGTCACCCGTGCCAATTTGGCTCTTCCGGAGGTCCGAGGCTGCTTGCAAGCGCTTCTCCTGCTCCATGGCGAAGACGCGCGCACGGAGAATTTCCATAGCCTTCTCGCGGTTCTGCTTCTGCGAGCGCTCATCCTGCATCTTCACCATGATGCCCGAGGGGATGTGGGTCATGCGGACGGCAGAGTAGGTGGTGTTCACGGATTGCCCACCGTGGCCCGATGAGGTGGTCACTTCGAGCTTAATGTCTTCGGGTTTGATGGTAATATCTTCCGCCTCCACAATTGGGAGCACCGCTACGGTTGCAGTAGAGGTATGGACACGGCCGCTCTTCTCGGTGTCGGGCACGCGCTGCACGCGATGCACGCCAGATTCCAGCCGAAGCATGCCGTACACGTCGACGCCGTGGACTTCAAAAATGACTTCCTTGTAGCCGCCAATACCTGTCCGATTGGTGTCGACGATATTCGTGCTCCAGCCGCGGCGTTCGGCAAAGCGCGTGTACATGCGGGCGAGCTCTGCAGCGAAGAGGCCAGACTCATCGCCCCCGGCACCGGCGCGAATTTCAATAATCGCGTCTCGTGCATCCAGCGGATCACGCGGTCGTTCAATTTCCTGAATTTGTCCTTCCAGCTCAACGAGCTCCTTCTGAATGCGTGTCTCTTCTTCCTTGCCTAAGGTCAGCATGTCTGCGTCACTATCTGCTTGCATGCTTCGCGCATCCGCGAGTTGGTGCTGCAGCTGGTCACGTTCGGTGAGGAGGTTCAGGTGTTCAGCGACACGCGCATGCTCGCGGGAGAGCTTCTCGAGTCGCGAACTCTCACCAGTGCTGGCCGCTTCCTGCAGCTGGTGCTCGAGCTCTTCGCGTCGGACGTTGAGTGCGTTTCGATCGGTTGCCATGGGGAAAAACCCTACGCGGGTCTCGCGGAAGGGGATTTGCTAAGCGCAGTTACTTGCGCTTCTTGGACTTCTTGATCGACGGTCGGGCTGTCGCCGTTGCCGAAGCCTTCTCTTTCAGGCGCTTGAAGCGGTCTACGCGGCCCTGCGTGTCCACCATTTTCTGCTTCCCGGTGTAGAGCGGGTGGCAATGGGAGCAGACTTCAACGTGGAGCTCTTGCACGGTTGAGCCGGTGATGAACTTGTTCCCACAGCCACAGGTCACCGTGGCGTCCTGGAAGTAGGTTGGGTGGATCTTGTCCTTCATAGGTTCGTACTATACCACGTTCCGGTATCCCGTCAAGCACGGCTGCGCCACCGCTTGCCAGACTACCTGCCCCGTGGTAGAGTCATGGCGTTCTCATCTCACATACGTCATTTTGCCTTTCCGGCAATATCTAGAGCGGATCCTGACCTACGCATATGCTTGGGCCCCCGCCCTACAACGACGTAGCGGCTAATACTCGAAAGGATAACTCTATGCGCGAGGTAACTCTCCTCGAAATGCTCCAGAAAGGCGTGCACTTCGGCCACCAGGAAGCCCGGTGGAACCCGAAGATGAAGCCTTTCATTTTTACGTCTCGAAATGGCGTCCACATTCTCAATCTGGAAGCCACGCTCGATAAGCTCAAGGCCGCAGCAACGTTTGCCGAATCCATCGTCCAGGCAGGTGGCAGCATTCTGTTCGTGGGGACGAAACGCCAGGTGAAGGCGATTGTGAAGAAGCAGGCCGAAGCAGGTGGCATGCCCTACATGACGGAGCGCTGGATTGGGGGTACGCTCACAAATTTCACCACCATTCATGAGCTCATCAAGAAACTCCGACGGTTGAAGAGCGAGCAAGCCGCCGGGTTACTCGATCGGTACACGAAGAAGGAGCAGGTTGGCCTGCAGAAGGAAATTACTAAGCTTCAGACGGAAATTGGCGGTATTGAGCAGGTCGACAAAATTCCTCAAGCACTCTTCGTTATTGACTGCGCGAAGGAACGGACAGCCATTCGTGAAGCGCGGGCGATGAACGTACCGATCATTGCCATTTGCGATACGAATGTGAATCCCGACCTCGTGCAGTACCCAATTCCCGGGAATGACGATGCAACGAAGTCTGTAGAGCTCCTGACGAGCGTCATTACCGAATCAATTAACGCAGGAAAACAGCGCCAAGCTGCTACGAATCCTGCGCCAGCTGCAGTCCCTGCTGCAGTATCGATATAATTTACACTGATTTTTATGTCTACGATTTCCGTTGCCGATATTCAATCACTCCGCGAGCGCACTGGCGTTGGTATGCTCGATGCGAAGAATGCTCTCGAAGCGGCGAGCGGTGATCTTGATACAGCGGTAACCGCTCTCCGAAAAGCGGGACAAAAAGTAGCCGAGAAGAAAGCCGCACGCGCGACGCGGGAAGGCGTGGTCGGCGTGTACGAGCACAGTAATAAGAAGCTCGTTGCTGCCGTAGCCGTTGCATGCGAAACGGATTTTGTTGAACGGACGGTTGATTTCCAAACACTCGCGCATGAGCTGGCGATGCACGTCGCTGCAGCCGCGCCGACCTACCTTTCAGCCGTGGATATTCCTGCTGATGTCCTTGCGAAAGAGGAGGAAATTGCCAGAAGTCAGGCGGCCGGGAAACCGGAGAATATTGTTACCTCAATCGTCCACGGGAAGTTGAAGAAGTTCGCTGAAGAGCACTGCCTGCTTGAGCAGAAGTTCTTCAAGGATGATACGAAGACGGTTGGCGGTGTTGTCCAGGAAGCCATGCAGAAGCTTGGTGAGAACATCCAGGTGAAGGAATTCGTTCGCGTTAGCGTGTAGCACATGCTCATCGATTGGATATTCCTTGGAGTGTTCGGCGCTTGCGTGGTTACCTGCGCAGTGGTGGTGTGGCGGAAGTTACCGCAACTTGCGAGCATTCGAACGGAGGCGATCCCAAAGCACCAGCAGCAAGCGAGGAAGCAGCAAATTTTAGATCAACGACTCCAGCAGAAGCTCGGAACCGCCGAGGCGGCAATCGTTAATGCGGCAGTGAAAATTTTCAAAGGTACGTGGAGCGGACTCCAGACCACCCTCCGTCGTCTCCGTGAACTTGAGCGCGAATACCGCCGGAAAGTTGAAACGCAGCGATCCATTGAAGATCCCGAGATCTTGCGCGCACGTCTTGCAACCGGTCTTGCCGATGCGCAGACCGCTATGGCAGCAGGGGACTACATCCGTGCTGAGCAGTTCTTCGTAGACGTCGTTGCCCTCGATTCGAAGAATGTCGAGGCGTACCTTGGGCTTGCTGATGTGGCCATAGCGAAGAAGGATTATGCGAACGCAAGAGAAGCTCTGCAGTTCGTGCTTAAGTTGCAGCAGGGGAACGACTCGGCGTTTACCCGGTTGGGTCGTATCGCAACTGACGAGGGGAATCTCTCTGAGGCAGAAACTGATTACCTAAAATCAGTGAGCCTGAATGCTACAACTGCAACTGCTCAGTTTGAGCTAGCGAACGTGGAAGTGAAACTTGGGAATGTAGAGAAAGCTCTAGCTGCGTTCCAAGAGGCAGTGAAGCTTGAACCCGCGAATCCAAAGTACCTCAATGCACTACTCGAATTTGCGATTCAGAACGCCCGGAAAGACCTTGCGCGTGAAACGTTGGAGCGACTCCGAGAAGCAAATCCAGAGAATCAGAAATTACCTGAACTTGCTGAAGCAGTGAAGAAGCTGTAGATTGTTCGTTTCCAGCCAGAACAGTGTATGAGGTTGGAAGTTTGATAAAGCATGCCGATGTAGCTCAGCTGGTAGAGCAACTCCATGGTAAGGAGTAGGTCGCCGGTTCAATTCCGGCCATCGGCTCCAGCTCGTTTCGCCCCTCCTCGCTCCGCGTGCTCGTCGTCCCGCGCAAGCGCGTGACTTCTGCGCGCCACGCTCGTGGGGCCCCGGAACCACTTTACAACTTGACCTTCCCGTAACGCGTGTGCCACCCTAGCTCAGCTGGTAGAGCAACGCTTTTGTAAAGCGAAGGTCGTCGGTTCGAATCCGACGGGTGGCTCCAGCAGAAAGTTTCAATTCATTTTTTCCTTGATGGTACCTCTATGTCACAAGATAATCTGATTCACCTCGAGTGCACTGTTTGCAAGCATGTGAACTACCACTCGAAGAAGAATAAGAAGACCCTGAAGGCACGGCTGCAAATGAAGAAGCACTGCCCGTGGTGCGGCAAGCATACGCTGCACAAGGAAACGAAGTAGTCTCCCATGCCCGGGGGAATAGTTCATCGGTAGAACGACGGTCTCCAAAACCGTAGAGGAGGGTTCGATTCCTTCTTCCCCCGCCAGACAAAGTAACCAATGTTTATTGGTCTTCTTACAGAAGGGCAATGTTGGGTTAGAACCACTTGACTGACTAGGCAAAACCCGCCAGGCTGGAAGCATCCATTACCATTAACCAATATACGTATGGACACCCACCAAATGCCCCCAAAAAAAGCTAATTCACCCATTCTATGGGTAGTCCTTATCGTGGTGCTCCTCGCTGCCATTGCTGTGGCAGCCTATGCGTACTGGAACAAGAACCAGAACAGCAATACGAGTGTGAACCAGAATGTGAACGTTGCATTGAATAGCAATAAAAATGGCGCAGGGAATCAGAACGTAAATACCGCGGTGAACCAGAATACAAACTTGAGTACTTCGGACTGGCAGACCTACTCAAATACTGAGTCGGGTTTTTCCATCAAGCTACCAAAAGATTGGACTACTCAAGATGTCGTCATTTCTAAAAATCCAAACCTTACTGGCGACGCCAAATTCGTGCGAATTACAAACCCACAAGGCGATAGGACATTAGAACTGGGCGTACGCGAAGTTGGTGATAAATACCTGCTTACCTCACGAACAATGTTTTTTATAGAACAGCGCACAGACGAGACATTTGAACCCGGAGAACCCATCTCGATTGATGGTGTTTCCTCACCGACCACACTGTTGATGAACTCACAGAAAACAAAGCAGTGGTTCTTGGGTAGTAAATTAGTAACGCAGCCAGTAATAAACGGACATGAAATATATGCTGAATACAAGGTGGTTTATCCGCTAAGCAATAACGAGACATACGAAAATAACTATCTAGTGACTGATATTACAGCTGAATTGCCGATTATTCGCAAAATCATTTCTTCTACTCAATTCCTTTCAAGATAAACGGATAGCTAACCCCACGTCCTTTTCGGACTCATAAAAAAATCGAAACAGTTTGTTGACAACTAAACAGTAAATCGGCGCAATGCGCCAGAAATGAGGTAATCGATGAAAAAGTTAATGTGGACCCTGCTTGTGAGCATGGTGCTCGTTGCAGGTAACACGCCAGCTCAAAGCCCGTGCCAAAGCTACACAGATTGTGGCGGGAGTGCGAGCGGAAACTACGGCTGCTCACTTGGCTCCTGGATGGGTGTCACGAGCTACTCGAACGGCGGGTGGACTGGCGGTGGCTGTGGTGAGTGGCAGTGTGTAGAGTTTGTGAAACGATTCTATGCTAATGAGGTTGGTGACCCTATTACTGAGTCGTGGGGAGCGGCTAAAAATGCATACGATTACGGTGATGACGACCTTAATAAGTACCCGCAAGGTGGCACCACATTGCCACAACCGGGCGACATCCTCTGCTTCGATGGCGGGACCTACGGCCACGTGGCAATAATCACCGAGGTGGGGACGAACTACGTACGCATGATGGACCAGAATCGGACGAGTTCCAGCAGCAACATTGACATCGTACTCACCCTCACCAAGTCCAATGACCACTACACCGTTGGGACCTTTGGGAGCCCGTACTACGTTGAAGGTTGGCTGCGCGACCCTGACTACATCTCGTCTGGGGTGGCTGCCAAATTCACCGATGTAGTGAATAGAAATGGCGCGGGCGCGGTCGGAAATCCCAGTGGGAATTACTACTGGTACGGTCCGTACGTGCGGCGGAACTACTCGGGTGGCACGTTTGGTACGTGCTGCATCATGTACGACCCGAATAATGCTCGAGGTAATCCGCAAGCCACGAACGAGGCGTACCTGCTCCGTACAGGCTTCTACCAGTACTATACGAACAATGGTGGTTGGGAGGCCCGCGGGTGTCCATCCCGCGACGAGTACCATCCAGCAACTGGCGCCGAAGGTGATGCAATTCAGTTCTTCATACGGCGACTGTGGAACTTCGTGGAGAACAAGTACGACAACATATTCCACTATATGTACTGGGAAAACGCGACTCAGTCGGTAGCCTGGCACTCCTCGTACCAGACCGACTGGGTCTCCCAGACTCCTGGCGGCGTGACCAACATGGCCCAGGGTTCTAGCCAGACCTTCACGGTCCAGTTCAAGAACACGGGCACGACCACCTGGTACAACAATGCTGGGAGTTACCCGTACGACTACATCTGCCTGAAGTCCACGGACCCGAGTGGGAACGCAGCAGTCAGCCTCCTGAACAGCCCATTCAGTGTCACGCTCGGGTGGCTCGATGGCCAGACGCCCTGCGCCATGCAGGAAACCTCGGTCCCACCGAACGGTACGGCTACCTTCACCTTTACCGGCATGGTCGCCCCTGACCGGCAGCTCGGTCTCATGGATGTGTACTTTCGACCGTCGCACAGCCTCGCTGGCTTGTTGGACGGCTGGGACGGCATGCACTTCCAGGTGAACGTCGTCGCTGCGCCAACTACGCCCCTCACCACAATGACCGGCCCCACGCCTGCTGCAGAAATTGCCGCCATGATTGAGAGTCGGAAGACCACAGCCTTAAACAACAAGAATCCGTACGGCTTCTTCCAGAGTCCGCAGCAGGTGAGTAGCGGTTTTAACGCAACATACTGGTGGTACGACTACCCCACCACCCCAGCGTACCAGGCAGACCATACGTCCTGGAACTGCTACGTCGCAACTGCCACAGGCCAGCCCGGTGCTATCGTCCACGATGTGTACGGCAGTGCCCGGCAGTCCTTCTATGTCGGTTGGTGGCCCTGGGACCACTGGAAAGGTATGGGGGTGAACTGCGGTTCCTGTCCGAATCCGGCTGGCACCCCAGTCACCGGCCAGGGTGGCCCCTACTCGTGTCTGGGTATGCCGATTACGAACCTGTACCGCCCGGCGCCGAACGAAGGCTACGGACGTCAGGACTTCCAGCGTGGGTACATTATCAATGGTGTTATCTACTGCTACGACCACATCACGCACTTCACCCCAGGCTGGACCTCATCTGGCTGGAACAACGTGTGGTCGTACATCCTCACCGACTGTTACGATCGCTACGGTGCTGCCGCAGGGCTCGGCCACGCGACGGGACTGGTGAATGAGAACTGGGACGGCACGGGGTACAAAATCCAGCCCTACGACGGTGGCGTCTACGGTCCGATCATGCTCGTGTACAACCCGAACGGTCCCAGCGAAGCCTACGGTGTTGCCAGCAGCTTCCTCTACGCCTACACCATGGCCCTCGATGCCAGCAGTGTGCGCATCTCCTCGCGGATTGGTTCACCCACTGAAGCTGTCTCCGGCAACCGGCAGCAGTTCCAGTACGGGTACATGACCATTAACACCGGCACGAACGTCACCTACGTCTACCTGAACAACAACACCGAAATCTGGAACAGCCAGACAGGTCTGCACCTGGGGAAAGTCACACAAGCGACGCTCCCGAGCGTGTTCGCCCTCAACCAGAACTACCCCAACCCGTTCAACCCGGTGACGGTCATTGCCTACAATCTCCCAAGTGCGACGCACGTAACCCTAGACATCTACAACGTCCTGGGCCAACGCGTCGTAACACTCGTGGATGAGCAGCAAGCAGCGGGTGAGCATACCGCTACGTGGGATGCGAATCCCTTCGCTTCCGGTGTGTACTTCTACCGCCTCCACACGGACGAAGCTACTGTGACGAAGAAGATGCTCTTGCTGAAATGATCTTAATCTTAAACATCAACACGCCCTACGGACCAACATCCGTGGGGCGTTTTTCTAATAAGCCAGTAATTACTGCAGAGGAATAGAGGCAGTAATAATTGTATCCGATTGTGTTATGATGGTTCTGATAGCCAGTACTAACCCCCGCCATTCCTTCGTTTCCAGGCTATTCAGATTCTCCCGTCCCGTTAGGCTTGTTCTGGAATGTGCCTATGAATCAGCCTCAACCAATAGCAGCACTCTTTGATGCTGACGGTGTCACAATAATTCCGCAAGATCCGTTTTCCGTTCAGTATGCAACCTCTCGAGGGCTTGATCCAAAAGTTTTAAGATCTTTTTTTGATGACCGCTTTGACGAGACCTTAATTGGTAAGCGTGACCTCAAGGAGCTCCTTAATGAGCGACGCGAGCTTTGGCAATGGGAAGGTTCTTCGGAAGATTTGCTGCAGTTATGGTTCCAAGCTGAAAATCATAGAAATGAAGCATTAATTGCAGTCATTCAACAAGCAAGGCAGAATGGAATCCAATGCTACCTCGCAACAAATCAAGAGCAGTATCGCACGATGTACGTTAAAGACATCATGTTCCCTCGTATGTTTGATGGTGTATTCTCTTCGTCATTTATGGGTACGAAGAAGCCGGATCCCGATTTCTATAAATACATACTCAACGATTTATCCCGTAGTCAAGTTATTACCCATCCAAATAACCTTGTATATTTTGATGATCAATCGTCAAACGTCGAATCAGCAAAAGACGTTGGGATTCGGGCGTACCTTTATAAAGACGTACAGCAGGTAGCAAGATTATTTCAGTAAAATATTTGCTATGGGTGTTCAGAAAGTTCGGCTACAGAAATTCATTGCCAGCACCGGCATAGTATCTCGGCGAACTGCTGAAGATCTTATTGTGGCAGGACGAGTGTACGTGAATGGTACGCAAGTACTGAAACTTGGCACGAGCGTAGACCCACAGGTTGATCGTGTTCGCGTGAATGGGAAAGAACTCACACCCGTGGCTGCCTTTCGGTACGTCGCCGTCAATAAACCTGAAGGTGTAACGTGCACACGAGCGCAGTACAAGAACGAACGCACAGTGTACGATATTGTCCCTGGGGTTCGCGACCTTGCGATAGCTGGACGGCTCGATAAAGATTCGAGCGGTTTGCTCCTGCTCACGAATGACGGAGAGCTTGTGAACCAGTTGACTCATCCACGGTACGAGCACGAGAAGGAGTACGAATTTTCAACCGTTCGTCCGCTTAGCGCCGAGGCCTGTGCATCCCTCATGCAGGGGGTAAAGCTGAACGAAGGATATGCACGATTTGATACGTTCGTCGCCGTTGGGCCTACGACGTACCGGGTCGTACTCCACCAAGGCTGGAAGCGTCAAATTCGACGGATGGTCGGTGCGGTCCATGGTGACCTCACTCGGCTAACGCGTGTCCGGATAAACAAACTTGAGCTTGGCGCGCTGCAGCCTGGAGAATGGCGCGAGGTTAAGCCTTCTGATGTTCAGTAGTACGTGGCAACCTTTGTACGGGTTGCATTTTTTCTGTTGACGAATGCTCATATTTGTGTGACAATGATGCAGCTAGGGAAAACCAAGAACTTTGCATGAAAACGCCAGCGAAAAAACGATTCATCCACCGCATCCTGACTTCTCGCGGTGTGCTGCTGTTGGAAGTTATCCTCATCGTTATAATCCTCGTTGGCATTACGAAAGAGGTCGTCCGGCGCATGTCGTTACGGCAGGAGATTGCAACGCTGGAGCAGCAAATTGCAGAGCTCCAAGCTCAGAATCGAAGCTTGGGTGAGTACGTTGCCTCAATAAACACCGACAGCTTCCGCGAACGGGAAGCTCGGAAACGGCTGAACTTGCAACGACCGGGTGAAACGCTCCTCATCGTACCGGATGCAAGTAGTTCTTCAATTATTGCCTCAGCAACGCCCTCGACAACGCCTGGGACGACGAATGCGCAACGCTGGTGGCACTACTTCTTCTCGCCGAATTCTTAACCCCCGTTCCTATGTCCGAATTGCATCCAGACCATGAAGCTGTTCGTGCGGCTATATCGCAAGCACAGCCGTTGCCCAACCCCGAGCATCACGACTTGAAGCAGCTCCCATCCCCGCACATACACTGGCTGCGGCGAATTGGCATTGGAGTTGCTGGTGTCATTGTCATTGCTGTGCTCGTATTTGTCGTCGGATTCCTTCGTTTCAGCTGGCAGAAGCCATCGTTCCTTTGGGTTGCAAGTACATTACACCTCCCGGTTGCGGTTGTTGGAGATCAGTGGCTCTCGTATGCTGACTACCAGAAGGATGTACCGAATATCACGTCCTACCTAGAGCGCAATGAAACACCCGATGCGGCGAGCCAGCGAACGCTGAGCACAGATGTGTACACCAGGAAGATCATTTTGAATAAAATTATTGGGGAATCACTCCTGTCAATTATTGCCAAAGAGCAGAACGTAACGGTTGCAGATGCAGATGTACAGAAGACCTACGATGGGTACGTCCAGCAGTCTGGGAATGCAACTGACGTTGAGCAGTACATCAAGACGCTCTACGGATGGACCGTTGAGCAGTTCAAGTTGAAACTCATTAAACCGCAAGTAGTTCAGGAGAAGTTAGCAGAGAAGTACTTCGCTGATGTGAAAGCTCAGGTCTCTAGGATTCGCGAGGAGGTGACCGCGACGTCGTTTGCCGAAACGGCGAGCAAAGAGAGCCAAGATGCGCCGACGTCCGTCAAGGGTGGGGCAATTGAGCTTACCACGAAGACGATAGCGGACGAGTATACCGCAGAAGCGGTTACGTCGATTACCGCTCTGGGTGACAAGCAAGTGAGCCCAGTGCTCGAAACGAGTCGGGGTTACGAGATTGTTCTCCTCGAGAAGAAGGCAGCTGCCCCGAAGAAAGCTGATGGAACCGTCTACTCTTTACGACGGATTGTAAAAACCCCAGATTTCAATACCTGGCTTTCAGATTTAGTCACCGCAAGGGCAGAGCAATCACGCGTGTTCCTTTTCGAACCGCGATTCCGTTGGGAGGCTGCCTGCGGCGTACTTGCGAAAGCGGAACCGAGCTGTGAATTGAACACGACGAACACGAACCAGAACGCAAATACAGCCCAGTAGGGTATAAGCGCGGGGAATGAGGAGTTTGTATTACGGATGGACTGGAGCCGATGATCCCGCCACGGCGGGACGACCCATGCTTTATCCCGACTTACGTCGGGACAAGCTCCGGCATTGCTCTATCCAGGGCAGCACTAACGCTCGTCTCACTGCTGCCCGTCCCGCTTAGCGGGACCCAGCTGAGCACATTCAATAATTTTTCTGGAGCCGATGAGAGGATTCGAACCTCCGACCCATGCTTTACGAAAGCATTGCTCTACCAGCTGAGCTACATCGGCACATCTTTTAAAAATTCTTCTCGGGGTCCCCGTCCCGCTTAGCGGGATGGGGTCAAGCGAGGCTGCTCGCTGAGGCCGGAGCAGGATGCGGCTTGCCGCGTCATGCGCAGGTCGACGCGAGCATGCGAGCTGGAGCGGGTAACGGGAATCGAACCCGTCTCTCATCCTTGGGAAGGATGCATACTACCACTGTACTATACCCGCATGCAATTTATCTAATCGTCATAGAGTGTACCTAATGACCCATCCCATGACAAGAACCTTTCGACTCATTGCCTTACTTGCAGCACTAACCATTCTCGGGTGGGCAAAATCGTCATGGGCAGTTGAACCAATTATTGCTGACCTCTCTGCGAGCCATACTGGTGGCGAGATGCGAACAGGTGACGGTTTCATCGTCAACATTCGCAGTGGCGCTGTTGCTCTTCCAGCTCGGGCGACGGTAACGCCTGGCGCTGCGCTTCCTATTCCTCTCCCATCTCGGTATAGCCAGGCAGGAACATCCTACGGTCTCGATATCGATACGGTTACCGACGCTCCTGCAGCATTGAAATCTCTCTGGCTGAAAGTTCCCGCCGCACCAGTCCCCGACACGGCAACAGTCCTTCTCGGCTACGATGATTCATCAGCTTCGTGGACCATTGTTGGTGGAAAGATAGACCCCATGAATATTCTCACTGGCTCAACATTCCGGTTGCATACCGTGCTCGTCGCCGCAGCAGATTTAGCAACGAAGCCAGGTACTTCCAGTGATGGGCTCTCGGTTACCACAACGAGTACAGTTCTCGATGTTCCTGTGGGGAGCGGTAGTCGAACGGTCGCGAGTAGCCCGTACACTATCGTTTTTCGGGCTCAGGATTTTGTACAGAACGCCACGTTCATCGTTTCTCCAGGCGTATCGTTGCCTGCTCCTTTGCCAACTCGGTACACGCAGCGAGCTAGTGTTCTGCAAATTGGTGTACGCGGTGCAGATGGCACATTGTTGCGTGCGAACAATGGTATTACTGTGACGCCAAAAATTGCAGTTAATGGCTTCTACCCGCAGCGTGTGCTCTTCTACAATCCAAACGTGAAAGTGTGGGAGGTAGTGAAGGGGAACACCGCGTACGCTATGGGTTACGTGCTCGTCGTGGACGACCTTGGCGAAGAACTTGGGATTGCAAGCTGGTACAAGAGCAAGAAGAACCCTGATGGCGTAGCTCACAACCGTTACCCCATGGGAACCAAGTTGAAAGTGACGAACGTTGAGAACGGGAAGTCAACGGTTGTGAAAGTTGTTTCGCGCGGGCCGTACGTTCGTGGCAGGGTTGTGGACCTGGTCTACACGGCCTTCGTAAAAATTAAGGGAAAGAACGGTGGGCTGGCACGCGTCCGTGTAGCGGCAGTAGACCCGAAAGTTCTCGGTGATACGGTGAGCGTACCTACAACGTCAATTACTCCAGTTGCATCGGCACCTGTTGTCTTGCCAGTCAGTAGCACTGCAGGTATTGCGTACGACGTGGAGAAGGGGGTTGTCGTCGCCGGGAAGAACATTGATGAACGCCATCCAATTGCAAGCCTCTCGAAGCTCATGACGGCCTTGGTGTATCTGGATAGGAAACCGACATTCAAGAACATTGTGACGTACCAGAAAGAGGACAAAGCATTGTTCTGCTCCTGCTTGTATGTGAGCCCGGGTGAAACCATGACGGCAAACGACCTGTGGCATGCAATGCTCATTGGTTCGGCGAACAATGCTACGCGTGCACTCGTCCGCTCTACAAAGCTCAGTGAAACTGAGTTCGTGAAGCTCATGAATGCCAAGGCACAGGAACTCGGGCTTACCACGTTGACCTTCGCAGACCCTACCGGTCTCGACCCCGCGAACCAAGGATCGGCGAGCGATATGGCTAAGTTAGCAGCAATCGCGTTCAAGCGGTCCGAAATTTCTAAAGTCGCAGTGAAAGAGAGCTACACCTTCAGTACGCGAAATACCAGGAAGGTTCATACCCTAAAGAATCGAAACAAGATGCTTGAAACTGGATGGCAGGTAACCGGGATAAAGACTGGGTACATCGAAGAGTCTGGGAATTGCCTCATTACGCAGGTGAAAGGCAAGACCACAGGTCGAACTATCGTTACGGTAATCCTCGGTGCCGCAACGGCTGCGAAGCAGTACGCCGACACCGAGAAGGCGCTCGACATAGGCTTCGCGAATCTCCAATGATAACCTTTGAAAAAGTCTCCAAGCTCTACCCGCACGATGTCGTCGCTCTAAAAGACGTGAGTGTGGCCATTGAAGCGGGGGAGTTCGTCTCTATCGTTGGCCAGTCGGGAACCGGGAAGACCACCTTCGCGAAGATGATCATAGCCGAAGAGCACCCTAGCGAAGGGCGGGTGATTATTGGTGATTGGGATATTTCCCACATTAGCCTCAAAGATGTTCCGTTACTACGCCGCCAAATTGGCGTAGTGTTCCAAGACTTCAAACTCTTGCCCCAGAAGACGCTCTTCGAGAACGTCGCCTTTGCGCTGGAAGTTGCGGGCGTAACGCATGCGAAGATCATGCAAATTGTACCCCAGGTTTTCAAGATTGTGGGGTTAGAGCACAAGCAACACCGTTTCCCCCGGGAGGTTTCTGGGGGTGAGCAGCAGCGAACGGTCATTGCCCGCGCCCTCGTACATCGGCCGAAGATCCTCCTCGCTGATGAACCGACTGGCAACCTCGATGCAATCAACGCGAACGAAATTATTGAATTACTCCTCAAAATCAACTCGTTCGGAACCACGGTCGTACTCGTCACCCATAATCGTGAAATCGTGAATGGGCTGCGCAAGCGAGTCATCACGCTCGACCACGGCCACCTCGTGGCTGACCAAGCAACAGGGAAGTACCGCCTATGATACTCCTCCAAGCCAGTCGCGCTCTGCGTTTCGCTGGCCAGAATGCCCGACGGAACCTCTGGCTCTCATTCGTTACAACCATCATTGTCGCCGTTGCCGTTTTCTCGGTTAGCCTGGTTGCCGCATTGAACATCGTCGGCCAGCGAGCACTGCAGACCGTGGAGCAGCGCGTTGACGTGACGCTCGAGCTGAAACCAGACGTCACTGAGGATCAGGCACAGGATTTCCTCCAGCAGCTGCGCGAGCAAACCAACGTGAAGAGCGCAACGTACCTGAGTAAGGACGATGCATTTGCAGCTTTCAAGCAAACACACAGCGCCGAGCCGAACATCCAGGAACTCCTGGCTCAGCTTACCGAGAACCCACTTCCAGCGAGCATCACCATTAAAGCGAAGCAGGTAACCGGGTACGACGCAATTCTCCAGTTCGTCGACCAGAGCGAGAACGCGAAGTACGTAGCCGATAGCAAACGAGATTTCAAAGATAGTCAACTCGTCATTGATCGGCTCACCATAATAACGAGTCGAGTTCGCGATGCTGGCATTGGCGTGAGCGCGGTGTTCGCCATCCTTTCGCTCATTGTTGTCATTAACACCATTCGCATTGCTATCTACACGCACCGTGAGGAAATTGGCATCATGCGTCTTGTCGGCGCATCGAACAGTTTCATTCGGGCACCATTCATCCTCGAGAGTCTCATTTACAGCACTATTGGTGCAGGCCTTGCCATCCTCGCTATCGTCCTCATCTGGCAAGGCTCTTCGCCAGCCTTGAATACATTCTTCTTCAAGGGGACAGATGTGAACGTCGTGGGGTTACTCAATGAAAATTTTTGGTCGATCATTGGCTTGCAATTCCTTGGAGCGATCCTGTTGAGTTCGCTGAGCGCACTCTTCGCGACGCGTCGGTACTTGAAGGTTTAAGCCATCAAACGAAAGCCTGGGTCGCAAGCTTCGAATCCGAGCTCATCGGGGTCCCCGCGAACGTGGCACGGAGCAAAGCGAGTACGCGTTCGTGGGGTCAAGCGAGGCTTCGTGCGAACGGCGAAGCCCCGATGCGTGAACGCGCGTCGGGCGAAGCTGTGAGCGCGAAACGAGCTGGTTCCGGGACTTGCCTGCCCGCCGAACTCGCTTGGCGAGGCAGGCGGGGAATCGCCCCTGCGGGGCCGGCCTGCTCCCGATGGGTCGCAGGCTTCGATTCCAAGTCCATCATCATCGAAGAGGTCGAGACCCGAAGTATCGGATCCCGACCTCTTGGTTCCGGGACTTGGAATCGAACCAAGATACTGGGCTTCAAAGGCCCATGTCCTACCGTTAGACGATCCCGGAGTAGCATTGATTCGATAGGAGTGTAACGAAGAACCGTAGAGACTTCAAGTCAGGCGTTGCTCGTAGATCGCGCCTACCTGACAACCCCTACTACGCCTTCTGCAGGTTGAGGACTTGAATTTGCTGACCAATGAGTAGGTAGAGCTTCTGATTCCGTTCATCAACGGCCATAGCTGTCGCGTTCCCAATTACTTCATTGACGTACTGGTTGATGAACTTCCCACTCTTCGTGAACGCGACGACACGAGTGCCTGCAGGATCGAGGATGTAGAGGTTCTGCAAGGTAACGTCACCCGCGAGTTTTGTCCCGGCGGTGAGTTTCGGTTCAATGTCGGAGAGCGCCAACGCCACCCGTCGACCTTGGGTGAACTTCTGTACTTCACCATTCGTAGCGAGTACGTAGATTGAGCCATCGACTGCGATGTCACTGGACGTCGTGAGGCTTTCACTCTGCTTTAGCCAGTTCACAGCAGTGAAACCCGCGCCTTTCTTCGTTGCGCGGAGGATTGTACTATTCGCCACATCGACGGTGTAGAGTGCTGTATTGTAGCTCACCAGTCCAACCAGGTTCGTGTTCGCCGTCGGAACTGAGAAGGCTGATCGGGTCCCTGGTTTTGCCCCCGGCCGTTGCTCAACGACGTCTTGGTTTGCCATGAGCACCATGAGCGATCCGCTCCCGTACGTCGTGAGTTCCTGTACCCCAATTTCTCCAGGGATCGTGGCGCCAATCTGCACGACGCTATCGGTATTTGAAACGCTAATGAGCTGATTCGTCTTTGCATCAACGACGTAGAGATTCTGTCCGAGGATCGTAAGCCCAACTGGCTGGCTTGCCTCAGGGAGAGTAGCAAAAGTAGTCGGTGGGGTAGTCACCGCGTGCCTGGTTTCAGCGAGACCGTCAGTAATTGCTTGTTGGAAGGTATTTCGCTCATCATCCTTGAGCGCCTTCTTCGGAAGAGCGGTCAATTTGTCTTGTGCCTCTCGGAGGAGCGTCCTTGCCCGATCCTCATCGCCGTAGATAATGCTGGATTTCGCTTGGTCAATTGCCTGACTCATTGCGGTGATGTTCGCTTTCTGTGCCGCATTGGCAGCGCTTCGGTTTCGCTGCAGGCCAATACCAATGAGCGTGAGTGCGAAGATGGCAGCCACCCCAACAGTACCGAAGAAGAGTATGCGCGACCGACGTGGGAGCTCTTGGACATCGGTGACGCGTTGCTCAATGGAAACGGGAATCTGCTTCGGCGCACGACGGACGAGCCGGCCGAAACGCTGAAGCGCCGAGAGAATTTTCGGCGTTGCTCTCAGCGCCTGGCGGCTCTGTTCCCAGATAACCATTGGGATTTTCTTCAGGAGCGCGCGACGATTCACTTTCGCTGCAAGGCGCGCCTGCTGTACAGCAGGAGGGAATTGACGTTGCGGAACTCCCTCACTCCGTTCTGGGGATACCGAATCGAGTGCTGGTGAGAAGCGCGTCGGTTTTCGGAGTACCCATGCACGAAACAGGACCCGTACATTCTGCGCGATGAACTTCAATCCACGACGCACTGCTGGCCAGAGCGACGGCGTGAGGAATGCCTGCGTCTGGGCTGATTGCGCAAGCATGGCATCAATGGAACGTTTCGGAGCACCCGGGATGTTCACTTCGCGGACTGGTTCGTACGGCGTCGTGGCGAGTGGGACTTCGTGGCGCTGCAAGATGACCGCAGCGAAAGCCGATTGACTTGGATCAACGCGAAGGGTCATTTCTAGTTCGCGTGCCGCGCCGCCCATTGGAGATTCCACGACCGTACGACGAAGCTTCTCAACAGAGAAGTAGTCAAGCAGGTTGGACGTACCAAAGAAAATTGCATCGGATTCTTTCAGTGCACCAGAAGCAATTGACGCGAAGAGCTTCATGGGGTTTACCCGGCGGCTCGTGGCGCGCTGGTTACCGAGCAGGTCAATGACATGCTTCTCGTGGACCAGGAAGCCCACGAGACGGCCAACGTCGGCGAAGTGTACCTCTTGGTTCCGAACGGTGAAGAGCACCATGGAGAGGTCGTCAATCCACGTGGTCCCGAAGTCGCCCACAAGCTCACCGATGTAACGGTTGCACGCCTGGATGGTGTGTTCGAACGCAACGTCCGCATGCACCTCTGGCGAGGTGTAGTAGGCAGCTTTCAGGAAGTCCTGGAGCCGGCTGAGGAGTTCCTGGTAGATGCGTTCGTTCTTGGTGAGTTCAGCGACGAAACCAAGCTGCCCAAGCGCCCGATCTTCGGCAGGGCTCGGGTGCGCGATGAAGACGTGGGTCGTTGACCGGCTTCGGGTGGCGTCGTAAATCAGCAGTTTTTCTATACTTCCCATGGTTTCCTTGTTGCATCAAAGTACCCAAAGTATACTACAGCTACACCCCTCCGGCGAGTTGCCACCCTATGCTCCAACACCTCTTTGGAACCACTACCCGATACCTCATTTTACGAGTTCTCGTTTTCAATCCAGACCACCTGTACACTATCGCCGAGCTGCGTCGGAAGTTGCACATTACTGACGCTGCGCTCCGTGCTGAACTGCAGCGGCTCATGGCAAGCCAACTGGTGAGAGAAACGGCAGGTGAAACCGGAAAAACGTACCACTTCGTCAAAGAAGCTGCGATCTTCCCTGAACTTCGCGCGCTCTTCCTCAAGGCGCAGCTCCTCACGGAATACGATTTTGGGAAGAAAATTTTGGGTATTGGACGAATTGCGTACGCAGTCTTGACTGGGTACTTCACAAACGTCCCAGAAGCGAAGACGGACATCTTCATCGTTGGGACGGTAAACCGAGCAAAACTCCGTCGGCTTGTTCGTCGTTTCCAGCACGATATGGACCACGATGTGCGGTACACCGTGCTCTCTAAGAAGGAGTACCAGTATCGGAACGACATCACTGATCGTTTCTTGTACGATATACTCGAGAATCGAAAAATTGTCCTCGTCGATAAATTGCATTCGTGAAGAAGTCGTTGCTCATAGTACTTGCTACACACGACGCAACGACAGTCGCCTGGCACCATGGCGATTGTCATCGTATGAAGCGCTTCCCACACACCGGACGCGGTACACTACTCAATCACATCGCCCAAGTCATCCCCCCACCTCAGGTGGCACACCTGACTGGGGTTATCATTGCGAAAGATCGCCTCTCGTTCTCGACGACGCGCTCACTCCTGACCACAGCGAACACGCTCGCGTTCACTGCTGGTTGCCCCATCACCCTCGTCCAGCGCAAAGACCAGCAGGTTGATTTGCCCATCGTACTTCAGGACGGCGAGCGCGCTCTCCGTGCTGCGCCGAAGCACTTCATTGCACCCACGTACGATGCGGAGCCGAATATTTCGAAACCGTCTCGTGGGGCGAAGTTCCATGAGAATGCCGGCGGCATTGTGTACGACCCAGCGAAGCGGGCGTTGCTTTTCGTTCAGCGGAAAGACAACCTCCGCATTGGAACCCCGAAAGGCCATCGCGAGGCAGGGGAGTCGCTCCTCGTCGCCGCGAAGCGGGAGATTACCGAAGAGACTGGTGTAGCCGATTTGGAGTTCATTGCGCGTTTGCCTGGCGTACAGTACCTAGCAGATGACCATGGCAAGCTGCCCAAGAAAATCCCACACCACCTCCATAATTTTCTCTTTCGTCGAACGAGCACACGAGTTCTTCCTCGCGTCATGACTGGTGAGGTGGCAAACTTAAAACTTCTGTGGGTACCCGTCGCCGACGTGAAGCCGCCGAAGCACCTCCATAGAGATCTCCGAGCAGTACTCGCACAGGCTCGCGCTATTCTCATCGCGCGTGGCGTCTTCAAAAGCCGGAAGGCTCGTTCGTAGCATTCTTGGGGGTAGCTCCTCGGTACGCACCTCACGCAACGCCACTCGTTGCGGTTCTTTGGAAAAGGTGGTGCATTCTCACGGGTTGGTCGTAGAGCGGCTCTGCGAAAGGTAATGCGGCAACAGGAATGTACTGCCGGTACAGACGGAGTAACGACCGGCCACCGAGTTGCTGAACCGTCTGCGGGTCCAGCTGCAGGAAGTGCCACACAGTGGGGACGTTGAGTTGCACGAGCGCCTGCGCTGTTCGTCGGCCAATACCTGGGATGATGCTGACAGGTAAGGTATTCAAGGTTTGGTGTTCGTGCACGTCGAAGTAGCGGAAGCCTGGTTCAACGCAGGCAGCTGCAGCAAGCTGCGCGAATGCTATAGTTGAGCCAATCCCTACCGCAATGTTGCACTCAAGTTCTTTCCAGCACACCTCCTGTATTTGCATGAATACGGCAGCGCGCTCGAGTGCATTCACCGCTGGGATGATGACCGTGGCAGCGTAGTTCTGCGTATCCATTGCTGAAATTCTGCCCCAGCGTTTTGCTTGCGCGAAGAATGCCTGTGAGAATCCTTGCATTCGTTCTGCGTTGAACACGCGAATCTGTACCGTCGGGAAGCGGTAGTGTAAGCGACTTATAGTTGTCCCCGTACGAACGCCGAGTGCGCGGGCGAGGTCATTCGCATCGATGACTCGGCCATCCGGACGGTGGCCATCGACGACGGCGAATGGCGTATTGCGAAGCGCGGGCTGCAGCGCCTGCTCTACGCTCGCCACGAAGTGCCAAAGCCGGACATAAGCGACTGCAGTGCCGGTGCTTGATGTTCTTTGTGATAGGCGAGTGAAGAAATTCATACACCGAAGGAAAACCGAAGGAGAAGTGGAAAAAAATTTACCTAGGCAAACTTCCGAATGACGCCAATGACTTTCCCTTGGATGGTCACGTTCTTCACGTCAATTGGTTTGTAGTTGACATTCGCTGGCTGCAAGCGGACAAAGTTTTTCTTGCGAAAGAACTTCTTCAATGTCGCCGTACCATCTTCTAACATTGCTACCACCATATCGCCATCGTGGGCGAGCTGGCTCTTCTCCACGACCACGAGGTCACCGTCTGCGACGAGGCTCTCGATCATAGACTCTCCACGCACTTTCAAAATGTACGCGTTCTTCCGGCCGACGAGTTCGCGTGGTACTGCAACCATGTCCTGCTTGTCTTCAAACGCATCAATAGGGGAGCCGGCCGCTATTGTTCCAACTAATGGCAAGAGCATGGATGCAGCGCTTGTTTCTTCGTCTTGCTCAGGTTCTGACAGCGTGATTCCACGTGCGTTGTTGCGATCTCGCTTGATAAACCCCGCTTCCTCCAGGAACGCCAAGTGCTCGTGCACTGTAGCGAGCGACGAAAGGTTGAACGCTTTGGCAATTTCGGTAAGCGTGGGAGCGTAGCCGTGCTCCTGGATGTACTTCTGAAGGTACTCCAGGATGGCGCGTTTCTGTTTGTGGAGGATGGGAGCCATAGGGGAGCTGTAAGTCTTAAGCTGCAGATTCTTAGGGTGTAGAGTATACCCGAAGGAAAGCCGAAGTGCAACATCAAAGCGGCATACTCTAGCGGAGAATCCCACATTTCCTTTGTTTATGTATTTTTGGTTGTGGATAACTTTTTCGGCTATTACTAGCGCAGGAACAGGGATTTCATAATGAACACCGAGGCATTTTGCATGAAATATGTGGATATTCAGGATTGACCAGGTCAGCAGCATCGTCTATGATGGTTTTCCTGACAAATATAGATCTGTTGCTTTGAAAACTCGGTAGAGTCCGTAACATGAAGGGCGCAGCAAGTTGACCATTCGTGGTCACCATACGTGTCGGCACGTTCCGCAGCGCTGCTGCAAACCCGCATCCTTCACTTCGGTGAAGTAATGCTCCTAGAGCACCACTGAACGCACGTAGAGAGTACTACCTCCGTGCACCTGATCATGAGCTTGCCTGTTCGTCACAGAACACGCGTTGACGCTCATCGATCGTGATCGGTGCAACACTAGCAGACTGGTTTGCCTGCCCTCTTTTCCAGCCATTCGTGGCTGATGTCTCGACCTACCGATTTTCACTACGGGCGCGCCTCTGGCACGCCCGTTTTTTTATTCATGAACACTGGTGCTACACTACTCGTATGCAACGAACACCGTGGTTCCTGGGTATTGACGGCGGCGGCACGAAGACCGAAGCCCTCCTTGGGTTTGGGAAAAAAGTGGTGTGGGGCAAAGCCGGACCGTCGAATCCACACATTGTGGGTTTTCCTCAGGCCGCAAAAAATATTCACGCTGCAGTTGTTGCTGCGGAACGTAAGCTGCAACGCCGGCGCCCGTACCGCACGGTTTTGGGCATTGCCGGCATGGATACGCCAGAGGATATTCGAAAATTACGAAACGCGATTCAGCGCGAACTCCCAAAAATTTTTGTGCAGGATTTTTTACTCGTCGGAGATATTGTCATTGCCCTACGTTCTGGTACGGATGCACGACACGGCGCTGTCATCATTGCGGGTACGGGTTCGAATGCATACGCAATTGGTCCCAAAGGTATAGCCCAAGCCGGTGGCCGGGGACACCGTCTGGCAGATGAAGGTTCGGGATACGCCCAGGGTGAAGATGCTCTCCATGCTGTAACGCAGCAAGCAGACGGGCGTGGCCCGAAGACGCTGCTTACCCCACTGGTGCTGAAACACTTCCACGTTCGCAAACCCGACGATCTCGTTCAGATAGTCTACCGTCCTGGTTTTGGAAAGTCTGACATTGCAAGCCTTGCGCCAGTCGTGCAGGCAGCAGCAATGAAAGGTGATACGGTTGCGCGGGCAATCCTTGCTCATGCCGCCGATGTGCTGGGTATTTTGGCACGGACCGTTATACGTCGGGCCGGGTTAACGACGTGGCGTTTTCCTTTGGTAACCGTGGGTGGGACATTCAAGTGCCCCGTGGTTTTGCCACAGCGCTTCCGTGCAGCCGTGCGTGCGTTGGCGCCAAAAGTACAGTTCGTTCGACCGAAACTACGGCCTGCGCTGGGAGCGTGGAAAATGGCTGGCGGGTAGTAATTTTCATGTCATCCTGAACTCGTTTCAGGATCTCATTCATACAAAGCGGGATTCCGAAACAAGTTCGGAATGACATTTGTATTAGCGTTTGGATTATAGCGTTGACAAATGCTAAGCCCTCATGCCAGGATGGGACAGTTCTTTGACAACCCTAGGAATTCCTAGGATAGAGTAAAATCGGCCAGCCCCAAGCGGGCAAGCCACAAGCAGAAAGGTAGGCCAGTCATGTTTGACAAGCCGACCACATTGACTGCCTCTCTCGTACGAGGGCAAGAAACGCAAACATTGCTTGCACTGCAGAAGCAAGGCGTAACCTCCGATGACTATGCAGCAATTGGAACGAATGCTGCGCTGTGTGCTGATGTCTACGCTGCAATTCTTAAGCACCGGCTTTTCACAAGCCCGGAGGACCAAATTACCAGACTTCTCGAAATCAACGAGCATGTTTGGAAAGATCCCAGCGTTACCGAGGAAGCTATTCGAGCGATTGGTAGCCCTCCTGAATTGCCAGTTTCAGACGAGCATCATCTACGCTGCATCACGCTACTTTATGAGACTGGTGATGTAGCACAGACCTTTGAACGGAACTGGCTTGCGTGCCAGTACAAAAATGAAGATAAAGTGCTTCGTGTTGACTACTTTCAAATCCGCCAAACCCGCATCCGATATCGTCCAGGGGTCCGAGCGAGAAAAGTCGGTTTTCGTTGGGCAGTTTGCGAACTTGGTCGCGAGTTCAAGGGTCGTTCGGTAAACAGAGCTTTCGAACGAATGTTTACGGACCAGACGATGGGCATTGGCCAGGAGCTCCCCCTCATAGCTGCGCTGCATCCAAAATGGGTGTTGCATATGGATGGAAATAAAATTCCTTTCGTGGTTGCTCCAGACATACAAGTAACGAATGGAGCTGGGGGAAAATTCGAACTCGCACTATATATTCTTTTCTCCCGTCGTGATGGAACAGTTAGGCTCGGTACCGAATTTACGTGTCAGCGAGATTCCAAGTTTGGCCCGGGGTCACTCAGGTAGATCGTCTCACGTCACTTCAACGGGTTGTGCAAATGCATGACCCGTTTTTCTATTTTTTTCAGGTCTCTCTCATTTTGTCATCCTGAGGTCAGTAGACCGAGGGATCTCGAATCTCAAAATGCGAGATTCCTCCCCTCGGTGAACTCGGGGTCGGAATGACAAGGGATCTGCTATAGTACCGCCATGCCCGACCAGCCCATCTTCTCCGTCAGTGAGTTCGTCCAGACGCTCAAGGTACACCTGGGCCGCTTAGGGCAGGTCGTCGTCGAAGGGGAAGTCGCTGATTTCCGTGGTATCAGTAGGGAGACGCTGGTCTTCTTCGAGATAAAAGATGCAGGGAGCCGTGTACGCTGCTTCATGCTTGCGCACGAGCTCGATTGTGACCTCGCCGATGGACTCGCAGTGCGCGTCACGGCTACGCCATCAGTCTTCGTGAAGAATGGGGGATTGCACCTGCGCGTGTCTAAAGTAGAGCTGGTTGGCCAGGGTGCCTTGCAGCAAGCCTTGGAGAAAACGAAGCAGAAGCTTGAAGCTGAAGGTTTCTTTGCAGTAGAACGGAAGCGCGCTATTCCAGCGTTCCCCGAACGCATCGGTCTCATCACCTCGAAAGACGCCGCAGCGAAGACGGACGTGCTGCGCGTGCTGAAGAACAGATGGCCGCTCGCTACGGTCATCTTCTTCCCAGTAGGCGTACAAGGCGCGGGGGCAATTGCCAGCATTGTGAAGGCCCTTGACCACTGCGGTAAGTACCACCTCGACGTGGCCATTCTCACGCGCGGTGGCGGGAGTTTGGAAGACCTGCAGGCTTTCAACAGTGAGCTCGTCGCTCGCGCAATGTTCTCTTGCAGCGTGCCAATTGTCTGCGGCGTCGGGCACGAGCGGGACTGGACCATCGCCGACCTCGTCGCGGATGTGCGGGCAGCGACCCCGAGCAATGCCGCCGAAATTGTTAGCCCTGACCAGGCGCAGATCCTCGCAGACGTCGAAGCACTCCGTAGCACTATGGATGACGGTTGGCGTCAGTTGCTCGGCGAGCTCCACGACCGGCTCCACCACCTGACGCGGGATCTGGCAGACGTGGTGCAGGGGACGATCCAGCGCATTGCCAGTGCTAAGCAACGTCTCCAGCAAGCGTTCTCAATAGGTCTGCTGCGAACGCGTGAGCGACTGGGGGCCGCAGCGAATATGGTCCGCTCACTTTCCCCTGAAGCGACGCTCGAACGCGGGTATTCACTCACCTTGCACCATGGCAAGGTCGTGCGCGACGCGCGGGACGTCGAGCAGGGGAGCAGCTTGCAAACCAGGCTGAAGCGTGGCACACTTCGCTCTACCGTTGATTAAACTATGGCTAAGAAATCTAAACCATCATTCGCCAATGATTTCGCTGAGCTGGAAGCGCTCGCGCGGAAGTTCGAATCTGGCGCATTCGACGTGGAGCAAGGCCTGGCAGACTTCGAACGCGGTATGGCATTAGCCAAGCAGCTCAAGGATAGGCTGAAGACTGTGGAGCAGAAGGTGGAAACCATTAAAGCGAAGTACGCGCACCGCTCTGGTGCAGAGGAGATGAGCGCATGATCCTCTACGACTTACGGCAAGACATCATCACCGCCGTGTACAACCTGTACGCCGAGGCTGCGGGCTTGACGCAGAAAGACGTACCATCGGTTGACGTTGTTCGTGCGGCATTGGAATCAGAGACTCGGCGGTACATCATTCCTGCTGGCACTGGCAATGAGCTGAAGGCAGAGCTTTGGTACATCCAGGATCCGAACAAGAATCTCATTTTCACATTCGCTTTCCCCACGGACTTAACGAAAGCCCAGCTGGAGAGAGCAGAAGCTGCAAAGGCCACGTTCGACCAGAAATTGCAGGAGTACTTGGTGGACTACTACCTCTAGGTGTACTATACGGGTATGCGCAACCCAACAGTAAAAATTATTGCCCTTAGCCTTGCGCTCGTGAGCGTTGCTTTCCTAACGGCGTGCGAGGATAAGTCGGATTCAAACGTGAACAGCACTGCTACGAATACCAGCACCAATCCGGACCTGACCCAGCCGAATCCAGGTCTGCTCTTGATTGTTACGCCGAGCAAAGGGCCTGCTGCCGGCGGAACCGAAGTGAAGCTGACGGGTGAGAATTTCACGGGGTCGCCGAAAGTGTTCTTCGGCACTGCGGAGGCGAAGAACGTGAAGATAGTGAGCAAAACCGAAATTACCGCTACAACGCCAGCAGGCACGAAGGGGAAGAACGTCGATATAACCCTGCAAGCGCCGAATGCACCAAGCTCGACGCTCGTCGAGGCGTTCACCTACCAGTAGACAGCGCAGGTTCGCTGTGATGGTTTGACGAAAGCCACGGTGCCAGGTACAGTGCCGCTTCCTTATGCACTCCAAGAAAACCGCCTACCGACTCTACCGAACCCTCGAAATTATCCCAGGCTCTCTCGTCTGGGCGACTTTCATACTGGCCATTGCGCTCTCGTTCGCCAAACCTATCTGGGTTATTGGCTTCATTATTATTTTCGATGCGCTGTGGCTCATCCGCATCAGCTACCTGCTCGTCTACCTCCTCACGTCCTACCGTCGGTTCCGCATCGAGAGCCAACGTGACTGGTCGAAGATGGCTACGATACTCCCTGGGTACGACGACCTTATTCACCTCATCTTCCTGCCAACGTACAGAGAGCCGGAAGCGGTGGTGAACCAGAGCCTGGAGAGCTTGACGAAGGTGCAGTACCCGGCGAGTAAGCTCTTCGTGGTACTCTGCGGTGAAGAGAAAGACTCGCAGCACTTCCGTTCAATCGCCGCGAGCATGGAAGCGAAGTACGGGAAATCGTTCTTCCGTTTCCTCGTCACCGAGCACCCGCAGGATGTCCCTGGGGAGGTAGCAGGGAAGGGCTCGAATACGGCCTACGCCGGTCGCATTGCGAAAGGCATCATTGACGAGCTCCAGGTGCCATACGAGAAGATCGTCGTCTCCAGCTTCGACGTGGACACCGTTGTGCACCCGCAGTACTTCGCTTGCCTTACGTACCACTACCTCACCGTACCAGACGCAACGCACGCCAGCTACCAGCCCCTGGCGGTGTACGGCAATAACGTGTGGGAATCACCGTTCCTCATGCGGGTTGTCGCCATGTCCACTACCTACTGGCTCATGACCGAGCAGATGCGGCCAGAGCGGCTGTTCACGTTCTCCTCACACTCCATGCCGTTCAAAGCGCTCGTCGACGTTGGCTTCTGGCAGAGCGACATCGTCACCGAGGATAGCCGCATCTTCGTGCAAGGCTTCGTGGAGTACGACGGCAACTACCGCGTCGTGCCGCTCTTCATCCCGCTCTCCATGGATACGGTCATGAGCCAGACCATCCGGCAGAGCCTGAAGAACCAGTACGTGCAGCAGCGCCGCTGGGCGTACGGGATAGAGAACTTCCCGTTCATGGTGTGGCACTTCTGGGGCAACAAGGCGATTCCCTTCCTGAAGAAGTTCCGCTACCTCTTCAATCAACTTGAAGGCTCGTTCTCGTGGTGCACGGCGCCTATCCTCATCTTCATCCTCGGTCGGCTACCCGTGGCGGTCGCGAACCACCAGCACCTCACCTCGGCCCTCACGCAGAACACGCCGCACATCCTCTCAATCATGATGACCATTTCGATGGTCGGCCTCATTGCATCGGCCGTCATCAGCATGACCTTGCTCCCACCGCGCCCGGCATCTGTGCCACGCTGGCACTGGGTTGTCATGTTCTTGCAGTGGATCATTTTCCCAGTGACCATGATTGTTTTTGGATCTATTCCTGCTACTGAGGCGCTCACCCGCCTCATGCTGGGGAAGTACCTGGGTTTCAACGTCACCGAGAAGTTCCGGAAGCAAGCGTAAGAGAAAGCCCACGATTGGAAGTCGTGAGCGAGGTTGAGGTTCAGTACTTCTCGCACTGCTTGCGCGCGTTGAGCGCGGCGTTGGTGTTCGGGAACTCCTGGATAATACGTTGCCAGATGGCAACTGCACGTTGGTTACTCTCGGCGCCAAATCGACGCAGCTTCACTATGAGTTTCCCTTCAATCAGGAGAAGCGTGGCGTGCACCTCGGGCGTGAAGAATGTCTGGTGCACTTGCTGACGTTCCAAGAGATCGGCAGTGATGTCCCAAGCACGCTGCCAGTAGTACATTTTTTGGTCCAGCTTGTTACCTTCCTGGAAGAGGTTGGCGGCGAGGAACTGCACGCCGAGGTCATCAGGGTAGAGGAGGGCGAGTGAATCGCACCCTGCAAATGCTTCGGTGGCCCGGTTTTTCGTGCTGCCAGTGAGCTTCGACCACAAGCCGTCTTTACTTGCGCGGAGCGCCGTCGCGACGAAGAGGTACGCCTGCAGCTGGGGGGTAGGGTCGCAGGCAATTGCAGCCGTGAGGTAGGCAATTGCCGAGTCCGCGTCCCGCCGGCCATCGGTGGTTTGCCCCAAGAATACGCGGTTCGTGAAGAGCACGCCCACCGTAGCGTAGGAGGAAGCATCTCGGGGGAGCGACGTGAGTACGCTGTCCGCTTCCGGGCCAGCCAGGGTCATGAGGGGTACATCCTGGGCATTGCTCGTCCCAACGCAGAAGAGGAGAATTGCGATCCAGCGGGTCATGGAGCTTCCTTTCTCAAAAAGGTACGTTGTGTATTTTCGTGTAGCCTAGCGGGGCTACGGTCACTGGTCAAGCGCCCTGAAACTGGCTACACTTTGCAGTAGCTATGCGTAAATTTCTGGGGGTTCTCTTCCTATTGATCAGTGCAGTCATCGGTACCGTCGTGCTCCTGGTTTGGGGCATTCGGACGTCGTTGCTCACGAGCGAAACGTGGAAAGCATCCTTGCGTGAAGCACGGGTGTACGACCGTGTGCTCGTTGAGGCACTGCCAGAAATTGCCTCGGATGAGTCGGTGACGGGAAACGTCTTGGAGAATGCGCCGCTCACCACGCACGATCTCGTCGAAATTGCACAGAGTACGATTTCCGCAGATTTCTTGCAGCAGCAAGTGGAGTACGGTTTCGATGCTGCCTTCGCGCTCGTGCACGGACGTGCGACGCTCGCATCGACGAGCTTCGTTATTCCACTGCAGGATATTAAGCGTAAGCTCCCAATTGCGGTGCAAGAGAAACTGGCTGCTCGTTTGCAAGCGCTCCCCATTTGTACAGCGGAGCAGCTGCGTGATTTCGAGAAGTTCAAGTCGCTCAACAGTGCGCTCCCACCGTGCCGGCCGAAAGGTCTCGACGTGCAAAGCATCGTCCGTGATTCTTTGAAGATTGATGAAATTACTGCCAACATTCCTGCAACCTTCGACGTTGTCGCTGAACTCCAGAAGCAGCGCAGCAGTGACGAGCAGCCGAGTGCGGAAACCTCGAAAACGCTCGCCGAGCAAGTTGCTGACGTACAGGCGAAGGTTCAGCTCGGTTTCCGATTGCACCTGTACCTGACGCTGGTGTGGATCGCGCTCTTCCTTGGCGCTGCCGCGCTCTTCATCCCGCACTGGCGCCGCGTGACGCAGTGGTTCGCCGTCGGCCTCTTCATTCCATGCGTGCTTGTGGTTGGCGGCACGCTCTACGCTCGCGGCCTACTCCCTGATCACTTCACCGCGGCAGACCGGACGGCGCAGATTATGGTGAACATCGGGCAGCCAGTTGCCGCTTCGCTCATTCATGCCGCTTCACTCCGCTTGCTCATCATCGGCGGCACCGGCGTAGCACTTGCCATCATTCTCTTCACGCTCTCGTACACGTTCGATCGGCGCTTGAAATCCTAACGAACTCGTTGTACACTGCGCCCATGGCAGACGCCACACCAGCCCAACCGCAGCGAACCCGACGCGGCATTCCTATGCCCGCGGCGCTCTTCTTGCTCGCTGTAGCAATTGTACTCGTTCTGGGCGTCAGTCTTTTTCGCACGACCTGGGCGAACCAACACCGCCGTAGTTCGTACCAAGCAGTGTTCCTGACGAGTGGCCAGGTGTACTTCGGGAAAATGGAACGCATGACCGAGCAGGAGATGGTCATTGTGAATGTCTACTACCTGCAGGCAACGGATAATCCACAGCAAGCATCAGGAACGCAGACGAATACGAACGCCAACGTGAACAGTAGCGCTGCTACGACGCCGCAGTACTCACTGATTAAGCTCGGCGGTGAGCTGCACGGACCGCAGGATCGAATGTACATCAGCCGGAACCAGGTGCTGTTCACCGAAGACCTGAAAGATTCGTCCCAGGTGGTGACGGCGATTCGTCAGCAGACGAAGTAGACAAGTGCAGAAACTGGAACGACCCCCGAGGTCGTTTTTCGTTATCCACAGGCGAAGGAGTGCTACTGCTGCCGCTCGGGAAAAGCACAGGAAATCATTAGGGTTTTCACCCTTGCCAAAACGGCTAGGGTGTTGCGTGGTTGACGAGAGTAGGGAAGTGGTGTAAAATGGTGACACAGGGTGAAAAGTGGATAAGAGTGGGGATAAGCCCGAAGCCCTGTGGATAACCATGAACCACTCGCTACGCTCGGGTTCATGGCGAGCCTCCTCGAGGAAGCGTACTAATCTCAACCAACACTGTGTTCATCGGCGAATACAACCACGGTATAGACGAGAAAGGCCGGCTAGCCATCCCGGTGAAGTTTCGCGATCGGCTGCACCACGGTGCGGTCGTCACGAGGGGATTAGATCGCTGCCTTTTCGTCTACCCCCAGCGTGACTGGCAGCAGCTGGCAGATAAGCTCTCCAAGCTTCCCATTTCCCAAGCCAATACTCGCGCCTTCGCGCGCCTGATGCTCGCCGGCGCCATGGAGTTGGAAATCGACAAGCAAGGACGTGTGGTGCTACCGGACTACCTGCGCAAGTACGCCAACGTGAAGAAGAAGGTTGTCGTGGCTGGCCTCTACAATCGCTTGGAAATTTGGGACCAAACAGCCTGGGAGAAGTACAAGGCTGGCACAGAGAAGTCATCGACAGACATTGCGGAAGCCCTCGGTAGCCTCGGCGTGTAACGTTCGCGGGCGCCATGCTTGTCCCGCACCACTTTTCCCTACGTTCATGAGTACGCCTCGCGCCAATACCACACAACGTGGTGCGGGACTTGCCCACGAAGGTTCGCAACCATCGAGCACTGGTCACATCCCTGTTCTCTTACAAGACGTCATTCGCCTCACCGCTCCGCAGCCAGGCGAACATGTTATTGACTGCACGCTCGGTGCTGGTGGGTACGCGGAAGCATTCCTCACCGCGACGGCGCCAGACGGTCAGCTGCTCGGCCTCGACCTCGACGAAACGCTCCTCATCCGAACGAAGGAACGGCTAGCAGGTTACGGATCCAGAGTGCAGCTGGTGCACGGATCGTTCGCAGCGCTTGCGAGCATTGCCAAACGTTTCACGACGTCTTCCATCATCGTCGCGGACCTTGGCCTCTCGAGCGTTGCCCTCGATGCACCTGAACGCGGGTTCAGCTTCTTGCAGGATGGTCCGTTGGACATGCGCATGGACCAGTCGAACGGGGAGACAGCAGCAGACCTGATCAGCGAAGCATCGGTAGCAGACCTAGAGCACATTCTGAAAACGTACGGCGAGGAACCGCACAGCCACACAATTGCCCACGCGATCGTTGCGGCGGCGAAGCACCGCCCGTTGACGCGGACGAATCAGCTCGTTGCAGTCATTGACGACGCGTACCGGGGAATCCTCCACGCGCCTGCTGGCCGCAAACTCTGGCTCGGACGTGGCATCCATCCCGCAACGCGGACGTTCCAAGCCCTGCGCATCGCAGTGAACAGCGAACTCGAGGCGCTCGAAGCCATGCTGCCCCAAGCGTTCGACCTCCTCAAGCCTGGCGGACGGCTCGCGATTGTCAGCTTCCACTCACTGGAAGACCGCATCGTGAAGCAGTTCATGAAGCAGCTGTGCGTCCGGTGTGTCTGCCCGCCTGAACAGCTCCAGTGTACGTGCACCCGCATCCCGCGCGCGACGAGCATCACACGCAAAGCCGTGCAAGCATCACCCGAAGAAATTGCATTGAACCCTCGTAGTCGAAGCGCGAAGCTCCGCATCATCAAGAAAACGTAAACCCCCTATGTCGAAGTTCTCCCAAATGTTCAAACGCCTAACCACCCGTGCTACCGATCGTAGCCACGGTGTGACGACAATGAATGGGACGAACTCCGTCGTTCTCCTCGGTGTCGTCATTCTGCTCCTCGGTGGCATCTACCTCTTCCAGCTCAATCGTTCCTCAACGAAGAGCTTCGCTGTCTCTGCACTCGTCCAGCAGCAAGAGCAGCTCCTCAAGGAGCGACGCACCCTGGAGCTGCAGCAAGCGCAACTCTCTGCCCTCTCGAACCTTGAGAACGCGCCGGTTGTGGAATCGCTCGTCGCGAGCACGAACGTCGAGTACCTCACGCCAGCCACGAGCGACGTGGCCCGGCGATAATTTTACCTTCTTCTTTTTCCATGGTGCCCCGGCATCGAAACCGGACCACACCCCGCGGCCACGACCGTCTCTGGATACTCCAGGCGGTCGTTGTTGCGATTGCGGTAATTATTACCGTCCGGCTCTTCACCTTGCAGGTCCTCCGTCATAGCGCCTACGCTGCCATTGCAGACAATCAGCAGAACCTCGCCGCGAAGCTCCAGCCGCAGCGCGGTGACATCTACGTGAAGGACAGGGCGAACGCGAACGTGCTCTTCCCGCTCGCAACAAACCGAGAGGAGCCGACGGTGTACGCGGTACCATCGAGCATAACCGACCCCGTTGCTACTGCTGCCGCGCTCGCTCCCATCCTTGGCCTCACGACTGAGGAAATATTCGCGAAGCTAGCAAAACCCGACGACGTCTACGAGGTGTTGCAGCGACGGGCAACACCCGAGGTGCGCGCCGCCGTAGAGGCGTTGCAGCTGAAGGGCATCCGTTTTGAGATGGAGAGCTGGCGCTACTACCCCGAGAGCTCTTTCGCCAGCCACGTGGTGGGGTTCGTTGGTTACAGTGGGAACGAGCGGAAGGGATTGTACGGTGTGGAATCAGCGTTGGACGATGCTCTCGCCGGGAAAGCTGGAAGAATTACCGAATCGTCTGCGGCGAAGGAGTTCTTGCCAGTCGGCGGTGGCATGCTCACCGAAGCGACCAACGGTGCGAGCGTGACACTCACCCTTGACCACACGGTGCAGTTCCAGGCGTGCGCCAAGCTGAAGACAGCTGTGGCGAAGCACGGAGCAGATGGCGGCGCGCTCGTCATCATGGAGGTGAAGACCGGCAGACTCTTGGCCGTGTGCGGCCAGCCCGACTTCGATCCGAATACGTACGCGAAGACCGAGAATCCGAGTGCCTTCAACAATCCCGTGGTCTTTGGTGCGTACGAACCTGGTTCGGTGTTCAAGGCAATTACCATGGCTGCAGCATTGGATATGGGGAAGGTGACGCCGACGAGTACGTACGTGGATACTGGCGCAGAGAAGATTGGATCGTTCACCATTCGGAACTCGGACCTCCTCGCGCACGGGACGCAGACCATGACACAGGTACTGGAGAAATCCCTGAACACTGGGGCTATGTACGCGGCGCAGCAAATTGGCATGCCCGTCTTCAGCCGGTACGTCCGGAACTTTGGCTTCGGGGAGAAAACTGGCGTGGAGCTCTCGGGTGAGGTCGGTGGAAACTTGCAAGCGTTCACGAAGAAAGGGGACATCTTCCTGGCGACTGCTTCGTTTGGCCAGGGGATTACCGTCACGCCCATTCAGCTGGTCGCCGCATTCGGCGCGCTCGCGAACGGTGGCAAGCTCATGGAGCCGCACCTGGTGGACAGCGTGGACTACCCGAACGGGCAAGAGGTGAAAACCGAGCCCAAGGTTGTGCGTCAGGTGCTGCGCCAGGACACAGCTGCGACCATTGCCGCCATGCTCGTGAACGTCGTGGAGAACGGGCACGGTACACGCGCGGGGGTGAAAGGGTACTACGTCGCTGGGAAGACTGGGACCGCGCAGATGCGGGCGAGCACCGGCAGTGGGTACGACGCGCACAAGACGATTGGCTCGTTCGCCGGTTTCGCACCCGTGGAAGATCCGCGGTTCGTCATGCTGACGCGCATCGACGTCCCCAAAGACGTGCAGTTCGCCGAGAGTTCGGCTGCCCCGCTCTTCGGGGAGGTTATGGATTTCCTCTTGAAGTACTATGACGTCCCTCCGACTCGGGCTACTGAGTAGCTACCCAATCCTCTTCGTTGCTGTTAGGGTGTGGCTATGAAGCGTTTCATCCTCCGCATCCTCCAGTGGAAACTCACCTTCTTGGCGAAGCGCGTCTTGCATCGGTACGCGCCAATTGTCGTTGGCGTTGCGGGTTCGGTTGGGAAAACCTCGAGCGTGCAGGCAATTGCCCTGGCGCTTGGCCGAGACTACCGCGTCGGGCAAACGCTGCGGAGCTACAACCAAGAGCTCGGCGTGCCGCTCTCTATCCTGCGGCAGGAGACGGGGTACCGCTCGCTGTGGCGCTGGATTGCCATCCTACTCCGCGGGTGCTGGCTCGGCTACGGCCCACGTGATACGCAGTACCCAAACCTCTTCGTCCTGGAGCTCGGCGCTGATTCGCCGGGTGATGTGGACAAGCTCATGGCATGGGTGAAGCCACAGGTTGGCGTGCTCACCGCGGCAACTATTGAGCACGTAGAGTTCTTCGGGAGCATCGAAGCTGCAATGGCTGAAGAGCGGAAGGTGCTGACGAAGCTTCCGAAGACAGCGGTCGCGGTGGTGAACGCAGACGACCCGAGCGCTATGGTTGCGACGGGGTCGTGCAAGGCACGTGTCGTCCGGTACGGCCTGCACGATGGTGCAGACGTGACGCTTACGAATGCATCCATCCTGGGTACAGACGCCAATACGGTGCAGGGCGTGAGCGCGAAGGTTGTGGTGGGAGGGAGCTCCGTGCCTATTGTGGTTCGGGATACGCTTGGTCGGCACTCGCTGTACGCGGTTGGTGCCGGTTTCGCTGTTGCACATGCGCTTGGTGCGAAGCTCACGAATGCCTCGGAACAGCTGCGGACGTACCAACCGCCAGCAGGCAGGATGCGTATCATCCGCGGTGTGAAGGACACGATCATCATCGACGACACGTACAATTCTTCCCCCGCGGCGGCGAACGCTGCACTGGATACACTCCACGAGCTCTCCACCCCAGGTCTGAAGTACGCCGTGCTCGGGGACATGCGGGAGCTCGGGCCAGTGAGCGAAGACGAGCACCGCAAGCTCGGTGCCTACGTGGTCGGCAAAGCCGACGTGCTGGTGACGGTTGGCGAGCAGGCGAAGTGGATTGCCAATGGTGCACGGGAGCACGGCTTCACTGATGACCGTATCTTAAGTTTCGACAAGCCCGACGGCGTTGGGAACTTCTTGCAGGATCGCATCAAGCACGCCGACCTCATCCTGGTGAAAGGTTCCCAAGGCATCCGCTGCGAGAAAGTGGTGAAAGAAATTATGGCTGAACCCACGCGCGCGACCGAACTCCTCACCCGGCAGTACAAACCCTGGATTTAGCAACGTACGTGGAGGTTGCGCTACCGCTCATTCTTGAGTAGTTTCTTTTGCGTGAAATGGTGTTCGATGATGAGCGTGCCGAGCACCAGGAGCACAGCCAAGCCGGCAATGACCATGCGTTTCCAGCCTGACGCCGTGAGCAGCTGCCCGCCAACGGTCGTGAGGATCATTTGGCTCACGGCGAAGCCTAGTGTCATGACGAGCACGAAGCGACGGAAGGGGATTACCGAAAGACCGACGGCGAAGGTGATGATGTCGATAGGGAAAACCGGAACGACGTACACCAGCCAGAGGAGCTTCGGGCTGCGGTGTAGGAATGTATCGAGCCGACTGAGTGTTGCAGGCTTCACGAAGCGTGTAACGAGCGGCCGCCCCACGTACCGGGCCAGCGTGAAAGCGAGGAGGGAACCTATGACGTTACCGACCCAGGTATAGAGCACGCCTGGCCACAAGCCGAAGATTGCGCCCACGGTAATAGGCAAGAAGCCGCCTGGTATGGGTGCGATGACGACTTCCAGGGCAATGAAGCCAATGACGGCGAGGGGGCCGATTGCGCCGAATTGCTCCACCCAGCGCGTTACGGTTTCCTGCGTGGGGAGTGTGGGTTCCCACACAATGAATAACGCCGCGAGCGCTAGAACCACAGCGGCAATGCCAATATCTTTGGGGTGGACGTGCATCCTCCGGTGCATGGTGGCATTGTAGCAGTGCCTAAGGTTACGCGGTATACTCTGTCCATGCGTCGCCTCGTCACTCTCGCGGTTTTCCTCCTGCTGGTGCCGTTTGCAGCCCACGCGCAAACCGCGTCATCTGGCATCGAGCAGATCAACAACTTCGACACGCAGATTACCCTGCAGGCTAATGGGGTAATGCACGTGGTGGAAACAATCGAGTACGACCTTGGCCCGTACGCCAAGCATGGCATTTTCCGGAAGTTGCCGTACCAGTACACCCGAGATGGCACTTCGTACAACTTACGTTACGACGTAGAAAGCGTTGTGGACGACCAAGGACGTGCGATCCCGTACAGCGCGCAGACCATTGGCGGCTACGTGCAGGTGAAGATCGGAGACGCCAAAGTGACTACCTCTGGTGTTCATACCTACGTCATTACCTATACGGTTGAACGCGCCATTCGATACACCGATGCACAAGCAGAGCTGTACTGGAATGTAACAGGGAACGAGTGGCCCGTGCCAATTCTTGAAGCGAGTGCCACTGTCGTAGCGCCGCCGAACGTGAAGGTAACTGACTGGAAGTGCTTCACTGGTGCGGTTGGGTCTACGGCAACAGATTGCTTGACCAATAACGATGGGGCCAGTACGAACCTTGAAGCAACTCGGCGCCTCTCTCGTGGTGAAGGTTTGACGATTGCAATTGCTGTTCCACCGGGATCAATTGCGGAGCCAACGCAGAGCCAACTCGTCCGTTGGTTCATTGCCGATAATTGGTACATTGCTATCCCGCTCATCCTGTGGGCGTTCTTCCACTGGCGATGGTACAAGCGCGGCCGCGACCCCAGAGGGCGGGGCACCATTATCCCGCAGTACGAAGCGCCAGACAACATGCCGCCGTACGCCATTGGGGCGCTGGATACAATTGTTGGAGGAAAGGAAGTAAGTGCGACGCTCATCCACCTGGCGACGCGCGGCTACCTTACCATTGCGGACCCAGGGAAAGGGGACTACTCGTTCACCTTGCGGAAGCCAGTCGATGCATCGCTCGCCAAACCGGAGCAGCTGCTGCTGGATGGGATGTTCGGTGCAAGTGCGAAAGCCGGGAGCGTGGTGAAGCTCACCGCTCTGAAGAACGTCTTCTACACGCACCTGCCGAGCATCAAGATCGCCATGAGCGCAGAGATCGTTACGCGCGGGTACTACGCCAAGAACCCAATGACGGTTCGTGCGTTCGCTCTCGGCTTGCACGTGGTCATCGTGGGAGCTTTCGCCGTTACCATTTTCGCGATGCAGGCTGTGGTTACCGTCACCAGCGTTGGGAGCATCGTCGTTGCGGGCATTGTGGCGCTGGTCTACGCGTGGCTCATGCCTGCGATGACGGTGCGCGGCGCCGAAGTGCTCGAAGAAGTGCAGGGGTTC
>Ga0172379_10000252_pt1 | contig 145501 bp, 145 predicted proteins | sample GrowelOW334metaG_FD_119756 | JGI IMG/M metagenome (GOLD analysis project Ga0172379, IMG submission 119756) | Groundwater microbial communities from an aquifer near a municipal landfill in Southern Ontario, Canada - Groundwater well OW334 metaG | ecosystem: Environmental > Aquatic > Deep... | reverse complement strand
TAGTATGGCTACAAAGCTATATGTAGGGGGACTCCCTTACAGCACTCAAGAAGATGCGTTGAAAGACCTCTTCGCACAAGCTGGATCAGTAGTATCCGCTGTGATTATCATGGACAAGATGTCCGGTCGTTCAAAAGGTTTTGGATTCGTAGAAATGGATAGCGCCGATGCAGCCGCAAAAGCAATCTCTATGTTCAATGATCAAGAATTTGAAGGACGCAAACTTACGGTCAACGAAGCTCGCCCTATGGAAGCTCGACCCCCACGACAAAGTGGAGGAAACGGTGGATATGGAAATGGTGGAGGACGCCGAGAATACTAATAAACTATATTTGTATTTTAGAAACAACCCCGCTTGCTGCGGGGTTGTTTGCGTCTGAGCCTTATTTCTGTTATATTTTTTATGTTGAGCGTGTAGTTGTTGGTAACGTACCAGAGTCCGTTTCTTGAGCGTGTAGTTGTTGGTAATGTACCAGAGTCCGTTTCTTGAGCGTGTAGTTGTTGGTAATGTACCAGAGTCCGTTTCTTGAGCGTGTAGTTGTTGGTAATGTACCAGAGTCCGTTTCTTGAGCGTGTAGTTCAGTGGTAGAACGCTGTCCTGATAAGACAGAGGCCGATGGTTCGATCCCATCCACGCTCACATGGCAGATGAAATAAATAATTTAAATAAGGGGCCTTGGTGGAAACCGGGCATGGAAATATTAAGCGAAGTTTCGACCTGGATTGTAGCACCTATTGTTTTAGCGCTTATTTTTGGTAAAATGCTAGATACCCACTATGGAACAAAGCCGGTTATTTTTCTTTGTCTTACCGGGTTCGCATTTCTGGTTACTTGCCTTGGAATGTATCGGGTGGTGAAAAATTATATTAAAAAATTAGAAGATAAATAATATGGAAGAAATAGGCCACGAAATTACATTATTTGCCGAACCGATTTTCCACTTTGGAAGTTTAACGGTTACCAACGCACTTTTGACCAGTTGGGTCGTTGTCGGCCTTATAATAATTCTGTCTCTCATTTTACGTTCTAAAATAGTAGAAATTCCCGGAAAATTCCAAAATGTTTTTGAAATGATGGTAGAAGGAGCACTCGGCTTGTGTGACCAAGTGACAGGTAGTAGGGTTCTGTCTGTGAAAATTTTCCCAATCACTATTTCAGTTTTTTTCTTTATTTTACTTAACAACTGGCTTGGAATCTTGCCGTTTGGAGGATTTGGAATTATAGAGCATGGAGAGCATGGATCTGTGTTTGTTCCTTATTTGCGCGGGGGAACAGCAGACATAAATACGACAGTGGCTTTGGCGGCGATGGCAGTGCTAGGGGCAAATCTTTTCGGGGTTTTTTCTATAGGCATATGGAAAACTTTTAATAAGTATGTTAATCTAAAAGTGCTCGGGGGGATTTTCACAAAGATTCGTCACGAGCCCACCGTAATCCTAGTTGCTCCGATTACGTTCTTTGTTGGTTTAATAGAAATAGTAGGGGAATTTGCGAAGGTAGCATCTCTCTCTTTTCGTCTATTCGGGAATGTTTTTGCCGGAGAAGTGTTGTTGGTATCCATGGCAGCATTGGTAGCATATGTAGTGCCGATACCGTTTCTTTTTCTGGAACTGCTCGTTGGCTTCATTCAGGCGTTAATATTTTCAATATTACTGGTTGTTTACTTTACGATTGCAGCTTCCGACCATGATGAACACGAGGAACACAAGCCAAATCATTCCGAAAAGGAATTAGTTAAAGAATTTGTCGAAGAAATGGCATAAATTTATTAAAGGTCAAAATTATTATTAATTATTAATTAGCGAAAAATATATGGAAAAAGAGTTAGTAATCCCGTTTGCCAAAGCCATCGTCATGGCAGTAGGAGCCATTGCTCCCGCTATATCTATCGGTTGGATAGGTTCAAAAGCCATGGAATCAATCGGACGTAATCCGGAAGCAGCATCAAAAATTTTGGTGCCAATGTTGCTGGCTTGTGCGTTCGCCGAAGCTATCGCCATTTACGCTTTGGTTATCGCGTTTTCGATTTAAGTAAAACCCACAGAACATAATTTTTCGGTTGTGTTCTGTAAGTTTTTTTTAAAAAAATGGATTCAATAATTTCAACATTTCACATAGACTGGAAAATAATTATCGCGCAAATGATAAATTTCGCAGTTGTCTTTTTGGTTTTGTATATTTATGCCTTAAAGCCTCTTGCTAAATTAATGCAGGAAAGAAGTGAAAAGATAGACAAGGGAATCAATGATGCAAAAACGAATGCGGAACTTCTAACCAAAACAAAAGCCGAATATGATGAAGTTTTAACGAAAGCTAAGAATGAAGCAAATAAAATTTTTCAAGATGGGAAAAAAGAAGCTGAAAATAAAAAAGTATTAATGTTGGAAGAAGCAAAAAACGAAGTATCGGTCATTGTTGCCAACGGTAAAAAAATTCTTGAAGCGGAAAAAGCAAAAATGGTTGAGGACGCAAAAAAGGAAATTGTATCTTTGGCTATGTTGGCTACTGAGAAATTAATTAAGAATAAACAAGACCTCAACAGTCTTTAATGAATTTAGAATATGGCCATCATTTCAAACCACAACGTAGCCCAAGCCATTTATCTTTCTCTAAAAGATAAGCCTGAAAGTGAACAACCCGCATTTTTTAAAAACGTGGTTCGGTTCTTGGCAAGAAGAAGATTGTTGTCAAAAGCGCCGGATATCCTCGAACGCTTGAATAAAATTATTAATGACGATCAAGGAAAAATTTCGGTAAAAGTTTCAAGTGTGGAAAAAATAAATGAAAGTGCGAAAAAAGAAATTACACACAATCTGGCTAAACATTACGGAGGTAAGACCGTAATACTTGAAGAAAATTTAAATAATAAATTAATTGGCGGATATAAAATAGAGGTAAATGATGAAGTGATAGATTTTTCAATAAAAAACAGGATAGAAAAATTACAAGCATATTTAACCAATGACAAATGAGCACAAATCATATTGTAGAAAATTTAAAACGTGAGATAGAAAATTTCTCGGCCCAGATTAAAGCTGAAAAAGTCGGAAAAGTCTTGGAACTTTTTGACGGGATAGCAAAAGTTTCCGGACTCTCAGATATCAAATCTTCAGAAATGGTTACTTTCCCAAATGGTGAGACGGGGGTGGCGCTCAACTTGGAAGAAGATGCAGTCGGGGTAATTATTCTGGGAGATTTTTCCAAAATAAAAGAAGGGGATGCAGTTAAAGCAACCGGTAGAATTCTTGAAATTCCTGTTTCGGACGCTATTCTCGGTCGTGCAGTGAATGCTATAGGAATTCCAATCGATGGCAAAGGCGCAATTAAGGCTGAAAAAACATATCCGATTGAAAAAGTGGCGCCCGGGGTGGTGACCCGTCTTTCTGTTTCTGAGCCGGTGGCGACCGGAATAAAAGTTATAGACGCTATTATTCCCGTAGGCCGTGGTCAACGTGAGCTTATCATTGGTGACAGACAAACAGGAAAAACCGCGCTAGCTATTGACGCTATTTTGAATCAAAAAGGCCAAAACATGATTTGTGTGTATGTTTCTATCGGCCAAAAAGATTCCAAACTTCGCAAGATTGAAGCGCGTTTGGAAGAAGGTGGTGCCATGAAATACACAGTTATAGTTTCCGCCGGCGCTTCTGAAGCGGCGTCTCTCGCATATATCGCACCCTACACCGGAGTTTCTATCGCGGAATACTTTATGGATCAAGGAAAAGATGTTTTGATTATTTATGATGATCTTTCCAAGCATGCTGTGGCTTATCGAGAAATTTCGCTCCTTCTTCGTCGTCCACCCGGTCGCGAAGCTTACCCTGGAGACGTTTTCTATTTACATTCTCGCTTGCTTGAGCGCGCTTGTCGTCGAAATGAAAAATATGGTGGAGGCTCCATTACTGCTTTTCCGATTATTGAAACTCAGGCCGGAGATATTTCTGCCTATATTCCGACAAATGTTATTTCTATCACCGACGGTCAGATTTTCTTGGAAACGGATTTATTTTACAAAGGTATCCGTCCGGCGGTAAACGTCGGCTCTTCCGTGTCCCGCGTTGGTTCTTCAGCTCAAATCAAAGCAATGAAAAAAGTGGCAGGGACATTAAAACTCGACCTGGCGCAGTTTCGAGAGCTTGAAGCTTTCGCCCAATTCGGTTCAGATCTCGACGAAGCTACAAAGAATCAACTCGAGCGTGGTAAAAGAGCAGTAGAAGTCTTGAAACAGCTTCAGTATGCTCCAGTCAAGACCGAACACCAAGTCGTAACTTTGTATGCCCTTACGAAAGGTTTTATGGATGATGTAGCCTTAGATAAGATCAAAGAGTTTGAAAATGGGCTTATGGAATACAGTGAACACAACGCAAAAGTTTTTTATAAACAAATTATTGATAAAAAAATGTGGGATGACAAGGGTGAAGAAGAATTAAAAAAAGTAATTAAGGATTTCAAAAATACTTTCAAATAAAATTATGGCGGGAACCAAAGAAATTAAAAGAAGAATAAAGAGTGTTAAGAACACGAAGAAAATCACCAAAGCGATGGAGCTCGTGGCTGCGAGCAAAATGAAACGCGCGGTATCAAGTACTTTGGCTTCCCGTTTATACGCTTCGTATTCTTCGGAAATCCTCGCTTCTATTTCCGAAAATCTAAAAGAATCTTCACACCCATTTTTTAATTTAAACGAAGAGGGGAAGAACTTGATAGTACTCGTTACCTCCAATCGTGGACTTTGTGGGGGATATAATTCTCAAATTATTAAAAAAACACTCTCAAAATTAATAGAATTACCGGAGAGCGAAATGGTAGATATTGTGACTGTCGGCAAGAAGGGAGACGTGGCTATGCGCCGAATCAATCAAAACATTACCGGTGTTTTTTTTGAAATGCCGGACGTAAATATCCATTTATCCGACATAAATGCGCTTTCAAAAATTATCATAGGGGAATACAGACTTTCAAAATATAAAAAAATTTTTATAGCTTATACTCATTTTACTTCCGCTTTAACCCAGAAACCGATTATTAAACAATTACTGCCAATATCCAAAGAAGAAGTTTTGGAAAATTTATCGAACAATATAAATAAACAGAAAACAGAATACTTATTTGAAGGAGATTTTAATACTTTACTGGATTCTTTGGCGGAAAAAATTACCCGAATGCAGATTTATCAAATGATTTTGGAATCCAATGCTTCGGAACAATCGGCGCGCATGATAGCCATGAAAAATGCATCAGAAGCCTCGGGTGAAATGATAGATGACCTGACTTTAATGTTCAACAAAGCCCGCCAGGCAAATATCACCAGAGAAATATCAGAAATTAGCGCAGGTATGGCATCAGTCAGTTAATATTATTGTAAAAATTATTAATTAAAAAATTATTATGAAAACAACAGGAACAATCAAGAGAATTATCGGACCAGTCATAGACGTAGATTTTGGAGACAATATTCCAGATGTTTATACTGCACTCGAAGTGGTAAATAACGGCAAGAAAATAATTCTTGAGGTTGAACAACATTTAGGGGGTGGGCTTGTGCGTTCAGTCGCCATGGATACGACCGACGGTCTTTCTCGTGGCATGTCGGTTACAAGTACCGGTGCACCCATCTCTGTACCAGTTGGCTCCGCTACCCTTGGACGTATTTTTAACGTTCTCGGAGAGGCTATTGACGACGGTGCTCCCGTTGCTACAGATAAAAAGCTTCCAATTCATCGTCAGGCTCCGGCGTATGTGTCCCAAGCAACAAAAGTTGAAATTTTGGAAACCGGTATTAAAGTTATCGATCTTATCTGCCCTGTTTTGAAAGGAGGAAAAGTTGGACTCTTCGGAGGCGCTGGTGTCGGTAAAACTGTCGTCATTCAAGAATTAATTCACAACATTGCATCTAATCACGGAGGATATTCTGTCTTCGCCGGAGTTGGAGAGCGAACTCGTGAAGGTAATGATCTTTACCACGAAATGAAAGAGTCCGGTGTGTTGCCGAAAGTTGCCATGGTTTTCGGACAAATGAATGAACCACCGGGCGCGCGCCTGCGGGTAGCTCTTTCCGGCCTCACAATGGCTGAACATTTCCGCGACGCTGAAGGAAAAGACGTATTACTTTTTATTGATAATATTTTCCGTTTTACCCAAGCTGGCTCCGAAGTCTCCGCACTCCTCGGACGTATTCCTTCTGCCGTGGGTTATCAGCCGACGCTATCCACGGAAATGGGAATTTTGCAAGAACGCATTACTTCTACCGACAAAGGCTCGGTTACTTCAGTGCAGGCAGTGTATGTGCCCGCGGATGACCTTACAGATCCTGCTCCGGCTACAACTTTCTCTCACTTGGATTCTACGGTGGTGTTAAATCGTTCACTTTCAGAAATTGGTATTTATCCAGCCGTTGATCCCCTTGATTCGTCTTCTACTATTCTTGACCCCAATATAGTGGGAAAAGAACATTATGCCGTAGCTCGTGAGGTGCAGCGCGTGCTTCAACGCTATAAAGACTTGCAAGACATTATTGCTATTTTGGGAATGGAAGAATTGTCCGAAGCGGATAAAGAACTCGTAGGTCGCGCTCGTAAAATTCAAAAATTCCTTTCACAGCCAAACTTTGTTGCTGAGCAATTTACTGGGGTAAAAGGCGTTTATGTTCCGCTCAAAGAAACCATAAGATCATTTAAGGAAATTTTAGAAGGGAAACATGACAGTAAATCCGAAGGAGATTTTTATATGAAGGGCGCGATATAATTATGGCCAAGCAACTCAAATTAAAAATTGTTACTCCGGAACGTCTTATCTTGGAAGAGGTGGTGGATCAAGTCAGTTTGCCGACTACGCTTGGTGAAATTACAGTTTTACCGGATCATATTCCGCTAATCACCGAACTTACATCTGGAGATGTAGTGGCGGTTTCAAATGGAGAGCATATTCCGATGGCTGTTGCCGGAGGTTTTTTGGAAGTAAAACAAAACGAAAATGGTATTACCGAAGTTGCTGTCTTGGCTGATTTTGCCGAACATGTTGGTGAACTTTCTGATGAAAAAATAGAAGAAGCGAAAACCAGAGCAGAAGAATTACAGAAATTAATGGAGAACAAAGAACACGTAGACTTTGAACATTTTGAAGCTGAACTCGAACGTTCACTTACTCGTGTCAAAATTGCCGATAAGTGGCGAACTAGAAAATATAGAAAGTAAAATGTCTAAATTTTACATTGTAGCGACGCCGATAGGGAATATGGGAGACATTACGCTCCGAGCTATTGAAACATTGAAAAATGTCGATTTGATATTGTGTGAGGATACTCGCGAGACGAAAAAACTTTTAGATAAATATGATATTCATAAACCCACGATGAGTTATCATGCGCAAAGTAAACTTGCGAAAACCGATAAAATTTTTGCTTTATTGGAAGAGGGAAAAGATTTAGCTCTTGTGTCGGATGCGGGCACCCCGGGGATTTCAGACCCGGGCGCATTGCTTGTATCAAAAATTAAAGAATTCCCTCATTTCAGCCATGGCGTAAATGGGGTAGAGGTAGTTCCTATTCCTGGTGCAACAGCTTTAATCACTGCGCTTTCGGGTTCTGGTTTGCCGACGCATGAATTTACTTTTCTTGGATTTCTACCACACAAAAAGGGGAGAGAAACATTGTTTAAAGAAATTGCGGAATCGAAGAGAACGATGGTGTTTTATGAATCTCCGCACCGGATTTTGAAAACTCTGGAATCGTTAGTAAAATTTTGCCCTAAAAAGAAAGTCTGCGTAGCTCGGGAACTTACGAAAATTTATGAGCAATTTGTCACAGATACCCCAGAAAAAGTTTTAGAATATTTTGTAAAAAATAAAGAAAAACAAAGAGGGGAGTTTACGGTAATTATATCCTAAAACAAAAGCTCGCCCGGCGGGAAGGCGAGCCTTCGTACTCTGGGCGAGTGTGCGAGGATCAGGGAGTGAGATCCTCATTGGTTGTCGTCTCTTTGACGACGGGCGCCGGCCTCTCCGCATACAGAGTGAACAGCTTAGGCCCCGCTCCATGTTTCCAGATTTCCAGGCCAAGGGCAAGGAGCTCTTCGGGGCTCAGGTCGGTGTTCGGGAAATGGTAGCTCTGGTGGTTTACCCTGATGTAACATTCCATTGTCGTGCGTCCTTTCAAAAAAACTATACCAAATATTCAGAATATTACAACAAATCCAATTTAGACAAATTCTACACTTGGCAAATAGTTTTTACGACTAAGGAAATACCAAGCCAGCAATATCAGAACAATTATTATAAGTGTTGGATGAATAGGAGAGAATATTTTTGCTAATTTCCACCAAGAAACCCATTGAACGGATATTGAACCATTCACGGTTTCAACGTTATCTGTAAAATTGGTATCTTGCTTGGCGATATTTTCAAGCTGAGCATTTATATTATCAATTTGATTTTTCAGGTTTTGATTATTGTTTGTAAAAATTTTATTTTCTGAACTCAAGTTTTGTTGTAATAAAATTATTTGTTGGGATAAGCTATATTCTTGATTTCTTAATGTGACCAAGGTATTAGTATCCGTCGTGGTAGAAATCTTTGTCCATATTACAGTAAGTTGATTTTCTGTATTTGTTATTTCTTTTTGAATGTTACTTACGGCTTGAGTGTGCTTCGTGGTTAAATCTTTTTGTTGCTGTTGTAAATTAACTAGTGAGTCCGTGGCTATTTTTTGCTGCTCTTCAATTGATTGTTTTTGGTTTAATAAATTTCGTGAAGAAATACTTTCTGTGATTAATTTTTTGTGAGTAATATTTTCAATTTCATCTTTAAAACTATCAAATTTACTTTTTGGTATGACAAAATTAACATACCCGTATATAGGACTTTCTTTTAGATTATCCATTCTTCCATCTGCATCTCGAATAGCATTTTTAACATCTCCGATAACATCTTTCACGTCACGAGTTTTTATTTCCGCACTGTAGGTTACCTTCATGAATTCCCGAGTGTCCTTAGTTGAAGAAGTATCATTATAGTTTGGATAATATCTATCCGGCATCATCGAAGAAGAAGGAAGAGAAACACCATCCGAAGATTCCATCATTGGAACAATATCACTATATCGATAATTTTTATTATTAAACATCATAAATCCCCAAACTATAAGAATAACCGCTACAGCGAAAATAGCAGCCTTTTTTCTAGACACCTTTATTATTTTTTTTGTACTTACTTGCGGATTTTCCATAAAATTTCGTATTTATTAATAATAAACAATAATAACATAATTTTACAATAAATCTTCCGGATCGACAAATATTTCAAAAACTGTAGGGAGAGAAAGAAGTTTTAAGAGAAGGTTTTTATCTAAGGATGAACCCAGTGAGATTTCTGGTAAAGACCATTTTTGGGGCTCCAATTTAAGAAGTGCGTTAGTTACGTACTGATCTTTTAGGCGCGTCACAAATCCACTGAAAATTTCCGGAGAATATTCCGCGAACATTTCTGACAGCAATTTTCTCCCACGCTTCGTTTGTTCTTTGTCACCCAAGTGAGTAATTTTTATAAAACGCTTAAAGGGCGGATAATTTAAATTTTCCCGATCTTCAAGTTCCTCGCGGACAAATGACAGCAAATTACCCGATTTAATGGCTTGAATGGCGTTGTCATTTTCATTCTTGGTTTGAATTATAAGTTTTTGAGAAGTATGGTTGACCATTCCAAGCACAATTTGAATAATTTTTTCACTCATTTTAAAATTCGGAATACTCCACAGCGAATCAAAAGAAGCTATGATTGAAAGTTCCACTTTTTCTTTCAAATAAAAAAATGCCATTTCCGTGCCTACTAAAATTGACCCGGGACTTTCTTCAAAATCCTTAATAATTTTTCTGGCTCCGGTACCCGTTTTAGCGGATTCTTTATCTAATTGGAAAATTTTTATTCTAGGGAATAGTCTCCTTATTTCCTCGTAGATAGTATCTGTGCCAATACCTAGGGGCATTAAGTTCCATCCGGCGCAATTATCGCAGGCGATATCTGCACCTTTATCGATTTCACATCTATTGCACACGAACATTCTTTTTTTACCCTCATGTGATAGGTAGAGGACTAAGGGCGATCCGCATTTATCGCAAACCACTGTATTACCGCAATCCTTGCATATTGTCATCGTGGCCAAACCTTTACGCAAAGAAAAAATAAAAATCTTTTCTTTATTCAACAGCATATCTTTAATTGTTTCGAGGCTTTGGTTGTTGAATATTTGAAATTTTTTATTTTCAACCGATTCTTTACCTAAAACATTAATTTCTCCGTTAAAGTCTATTCTATAAGACATGGGATGCAATGGATGCAGGTTATCGGTGTCCATTCTGCCAATCGTTTCAAATCGTAGTATCTCATCCGCCATTATAAACTTCGCATTTATTTTTGAGGCGTAAATTTCCGCGAAAACCCGTAAGTCGAAATGCGGACGGCGAATCATTTTATATGAATTGGAATTTTCATGTTCTAAGATGATGGTGCCTATATTTTTCTTTGGAATAGATAAAAATGGAGCGGTGGCTATTATGAGTACAGGGTGAGCAGAGGCTATAATTTTTTCATACGCAATCAGATTTTTTTTGTCATTTATTCCACTATGAAGCGAGAAAGTGAACTGCTCAATACCCTTCGATAGCTCCGCATAAAATTTCACGATGTCGAACTCAGTAGGTAATACAATAAAGACAGTTTTTCCTTTGGCGAAAGATTCACGCACTAAGGTTTTATATATAGATATTCGGTTTTCTAATGGATACTGTAGAAGCAATTTTTCTGCTCTTAAATTTTTCCCATCCTCCATAACATTTTTTTCTCCACTTTTTATTTTCGCAATTTTATCGTAGTGTTCTAAAAAAATATTTGGAATTATAGAAACAACAGCACTGTTTTTATTTTGCGCAAAATACAAACTCCCGTCGAAAATAGTTTCCAAAAATTCTTTTCTAAAAATAGATCGGCCTTTGTCTTCGATGACCTTTTTCAGATTGAAATTCATACCCTTTACGTCGCTTTTTGTCTCCTTTAAGTCATCGCTCGAGGTTACCAGAGCCAAGGTTTTTTTGCCTCTTAACGGAACATACACAATATTTCCCGCCACTACATGCAGACTGGTAAAATAGGTTAAATCTCCCCTCAAGATACTCTTTTTTAATGGTATTACAGATACAATTTTCACATTTTTATTCTAGCACAAATATGCTATATTGCTTTTATGGCATTTTTTTCACGCAAATTGGGGATAGATCTCGGCACGGCAAATACTTTAGTCTTTGTGCCGGGTAAAGGTGTAGTACTAAATGAGCCTTCAGTGGTAGCTGTGTCTGAACAAGATAATAAAATTTTAGCTATTGGCTTTGAGGCAAAAGATATGATCGGTAAAACGCCTGATAACATCATTACTTATTGTCCAATGAAAGATGGAGTTATTGCGGATTACCGAGTGACCGAAGCCATGCTTCGATATTTTATTTCTAAGGCAATGGGGAAATATAATTTTTTAAAACCGGATGTGATGGTTTCCGTGCCGGCTGGAGTAACTTCGACCGAAAGACGCGCAGTGATAGAAGCCGCTATTCGAGCCGGGGCAAAAAATGCTTATGTGGTGAAAGAACCGATTCTAGCGGCTATCGGCGCAGGAATTCCAATTTATGAATCGAAAGGTTATATGGTGGTGGATATCGGCGGGGGCACGACAGACGTAGCCGTGATTTCACTCGGAGGTATCGTGGCTTCAACATCGGTAAAATTTGCCGGAAATAAAATTGACCAGGCGATTGCGGATTATATTAAAAAAACTTTCAATTTAGCGATAGGCGACAGAACAGCCGAAGAGGTAAAAATAAAAATTGGAGCCGCGGTGCCTCTCGAAGAAGAACTGCGGGTAACAATCAAAGGACGTGATTACATTCAAGGTTTACCCAGAAGCGCGCAAGTTGGCACCAATGAAATAGTGAAGGCCATCGATGCGGAATTAAAACAGATTATCAAAGCCATCAAAGATGTGTTGCAGGAAACCCCGCCGGAACTGGCCTCGGATATTATTGATCACGGCATCATTATGACCGGGGGGTCATCCCAATTGCGTAATTTTACCGATTTAGTCTATCGTAAAACCGGTGTGAAGGCGGCTCTGGCCGAAGACCCTCTTTTTTGTGTGGTAAAAGGTACCGGTATCGCCCTGGAACATTTAGATGTTTATAAAAAAACGGTACTTAGTAAAAAATAATGAGTATTCTGGAGCATTTAGATAAGAATAATTTGCACCATGCGTATCTGATAGAGGGCATGCGAGATTTAGTGGTGCCGGAGATTTTAGAATTTTGTGAAAGTATAAACATTAAAACTTTAGGAAATCCAGATTTTTGCCACATTACTATAGATAATTTCAAAAAAGAAGAAGCCATGGATTTACGTACCATGTCTTCAGATAAAAGCTTTTCTTCAGCTAGAAAAATATTCTTAATTTGTGTTAATACTTTTTCCCTAGATGCAGAAGGTATTTTACTTAAAATGTTTGAGGAGCCGACAGAGAACACTCTTTTTTTCTTAGTTGTACCAGACATTAACTCGCTTTTGAAAACCCTGGTTTCTAGATTTTATTTTATCTCCGCTAGGTCGGACATAGCGGAGGAGATAAAAGACGCAGAAAAATTTATCAAAATGCCAATCCGAGAGAGAATAGATTTTATTAAAGATTTATTAACTGAGCCAGAAGAGGAAGACGAAGAAGGTAATGAAATCATGGCCTTAGACTCTACTCGGGCCGAAGCGCTAAAATTTCTAAATGCTCTTGAGTTTTCTTTACATAAACAGGCTGTGTCAAGGACTCCCCTCGACATTGATTTTTTCAATCATATTTTTAAAGTTCGTGAATTTCTTCGGATGCCCGGAAGTTCCACAAAAAGCCTAATGGAATCTGTGGCGCTCACTACACCTATTTCATAATTTCTGATATACTATAAAATCATGCAATACAATTTTTCCAATTTTAAAATAGCGCTTAAAAAAGTCGAGGATTATTTAGGCAAGGAATACAGTCAGCTTAATATCGGTCGGGCGTCTCCGATGGTACTCGATGGTATATCCGTTGAGTCATATGGTTCGTATGTTGATTTAAAAAATGTAGCCTCTATTTCGATTGAAGATTCGAAAACTCTACGCATTGCGCCTTGGGACAAGAATCAAATCAAGAATATTGAAAAAGCGATAGTGGGTGCCAATTTGGGACTTTCTGTAGCCACCGACGACATGGGTATCCGGGTTATTTTCCCCCAACTCACCACGGAAACCAGACAAACTCTCGTAAAAGTTCTCAAGGAAAAATTAGAAGAAAGTCGTATTACTATTCGACAAGAACGTGTAATTATTTTAGAAGACATTGAAGCGAAAAAGAAAGATGCAAAACTAACCGAAGATGAAATGTTCAGAGCCAAGGAAGAATTACAGAAAATTACTACCGAAGTGAACAACGGGCTGGAGGCCATTTTTGAAAAAAAGGAGAAAGAAGTAATGGGGTAATTATATGTCCATAGTCATTTTTATAATAATTTTATTGGTTTTAGTTTTAGTCCATGAATTTGGACATTTTTTGACTGCAAAAAAATTCGGTATCAAAGTTGAAGAATTTGGTTTTGGTTTTCCGCCAAAATTATTTGGTATTAAAAAAGGGGAAACAGAATATACATTCAATTTATTGCCTATCGGCGGTTTTGTAAAAATTTTCGGAGAGACTCCGGACGAAGAAAGTATTAATGGCCCTGAAGCCGGCAGGAGTTTTGTGAATAAGTCGAAATGGCAACAAGCCATAGTTTTATTCGCCGGAATCTTTGCTAATTTTATTTTGGCTTGGTTGTTATTTTCTATCGGTTTTATGTATGGGTTGCCTACATCCGCAGGCAATGAACCGTCCGGTGTTCAACTTTCAGATGTACATTTAGTTGTTTTGTCCGTTTTATCAAAATCTCCAGCCGAAGTTGCCGGATTAAAAACTGGCGATAAAATAATTTTCGCGAGTCATACACACGAAAATGAAGTAGGTCATACCATTAAAAACATAAATCCTACTTCAATCAAGTCTTTTATTGGGGAACATGAAATTGGTGAAGAAGTCGCTATCGGATATCTTAGAGGTCAGGATTCTGACGCAAAAATTGCCAAAGTAATCGTCGGTGATATTAACGGCCAGCCCGCTATAGGGATTGCTATGGACATGATTGGAACGGCCAAATTACCCTTTTTTAAGGCTATTTATGAGGGTGGGCGCATAGACTGGTTTATGACCAAAAACACTGCCTTTGGGCTTTATACGCTTATAAAAGAGGGTATCATGGGCAAAGGTAGCTTCGAATCCGTCACGGGGCCGGTTGGTATGGTTGGAATCGTTGGAGACGCTTACCGTTTCAGCCTAACTTATCTCTTGTCCTTTGCCGCTCTTATTTCCGTAAATTTGGGAATTATAAACTTGCTTCCATTTCCGGCTCTCGATGGCGGACGACTCTTCTTTTTATTAATTGAAAAAATCAAAGGTTCGCGTATAAATCCAAAAGTTGCAAACACTTTAAACACCGTCGGATTCTCCGTGCTCATTCTACTAATGGTTTTTGTGACATATCACGACGTGTTGAAGTTATTCTAATCTATATTTCAGCCATGGCGTATATATGCAAACAAAGCTAATTCATGAAGTGCGGGCAGTAAAGAATAAAAAGGAACTTGCGAATTTAATCAAGGCGCAGAGGATTAGCGAGAAAGTACTACAGTATATCGTAGTAGAATTAAAAACCGGAATTACTGAGATTGAGATTGCAAATAAAATCAGACGAAAATTTGCTCTGTACGGGGCGCCAATTTTATCTTTTCCGCCAATCGTGGCTTTCGGTAAAAATACCGCGAACATTCATCACGAACCGAACAATACGAAATTAAAGAAAGGCGATATGGTAATGTTCGATATAGGTACTACCGTAAATCATTACTGTTCGGATATGACCCGCACATATTTTTTCGGAGAACCAAGCGTTAAGCAGAAGAAAGTTTATTTGGATGTACTAAAAGCACAAGAACTTGCAGTAAATAAATTAAGTAAGGGTGAACGCAGAGCGTGGATTATAGACGAGACAGCCAGAAAATTTCTTGCGCGAAGATATAAAAATAATTTCAAACACGGGCTCGGACACGGCGTCGGTACTGTTATTCATGAATGGCCAAATTTTAAACCAAAAAGCGAAGATACTATTCCGGCTGGATGTGTTATGACCGTTGAACCCGGCACATATCTCAAAGGCTTCGGCGGTGTGCGTATTGAAGATATGTATTTAATAACAAAAAAGGGTTGTAAAAACCTGACAAAAGTACCTAAAGATATACACAGTGCGATTTTACAGCGATAACTGTATACTCAGAAAATGGCGAAAAAGAAGTTAAAAATCGGAGTTTTATTTGGGGGTAAGTCTGCCGAACACGAGGTATCGCTTCAGTCTGCAAGAAATGTTATCAATGGACTAGATAAAAATAAGTATGAAATAGTTCCTATTGGTATTACAAAAGAAGGTAAGTGGCTATTAAGTAATACATCCAATTTCTTACTCAATAGCAACAATCCAAAACTAATCAGATTAAATAAATCAAACAGAGAAGTTGCTCTACATGCAGAAGGACATGGATCCTTGGCACTCACAAATAGTAATTCTAACACCAAAGAAAAGATCGACGTTATTTTTCCGGTTATGCATGGAACATTTGGCGAAGACGGCAGTATGCAAGGTTTATTAAAAATCGCTGACGTTCCCTATGTAGGCGCAGGGGTACTCGGTTCGGCTGTCGGCATGGACAAAGAGGTTATGAAACGACTTTTACGAGATGCGGGTATTCCAGTATGTAAATTCATTTCATATCGAAGCGGAGAAAAAATTAACTTCAATAAGATAAAGAAGGAATTTGGAATGCCCTTGTTTATTAAACCAGCAAATATGGGCTCGTCCATAGGAATAAATAAAGTTACCAACGAAAAAGAATTTAAAACCGCAATCAAAGAAGCGTTTATGTTCGACACCAAGATTTTAATTGAAGAGTTTATAAAAGGTAGAGAAATAGAATGTGCAGTTTTGGGGAACGACAAACCGATAGCCTCTACTCCCGGAGAAATTATCTCTAATCATGAATTTTATTCTTATGATGCTAAATATATTGATGAAGGAGCTAGAGCCGAGATTCCAGCAAAAATAGATAAGAAAACTACAAAGAGAGTTCAGGAACTGGCAGTTAAAACATTTCAAGTGCTAAATTGCGAGGGTATGGGAAGGGTAGATTGTTTTTTGAAGAAAAATGGAACCGTGCTTGTAAATGAAATTAACACTATCCCCGGATTTACTGATATCAGTATGTATCCGAAACTTTGGGAAGCGAGTGGGTTATCTCAAACCAAGCTTTTAGATAAATTGATCGAGTTGGCCATTGAACGCTTTGAGAAAGAAAAAAAATTAAGAACTTCGGTAAATTAATATGGAAAAATTAAAAAGAAAGGGCCTAAGAACATGGATTGAAATTGACCGTAAGGATATTAAACATAATTTTTCGATTTTCCGAAAATTAATTTCAAAAAAAACTAAATTAATGGCAGTAATTAAATCTAATGCTTATGGGCACAGTCTTGTTGATTTTGCAAAAGAAATGGAAAAACTAGGAGCTGACTTTCTAGGCGTAGATTCGATAGTTGAAGGTTTAACATTGAGAAAAGAGGGGATTAGTACTCCGATTTTGGTGTTGGGGTATACCCTACCTGAAATGGTTGCTTTGGCGGTAGAGCACGACATTTCATTATCCGTTTCTACTTTTGAATCTCTGGAATACATAATTGCTAACCAAAAACATTTCAATAAATCTTTACATATCCATATAAAAGTTGATTCTGGTATGCATCGCCAGGGATTTTTGCTCAAAGAGCGACTAAGAGTTTTAAAGACTCTTAAATCAAAAAAGAATTCGATTATTAAGGTTGAAGGGTTGTTTACACATTTCGCATCCGCAAAAAATCCTGCTTTTCCAGAAGATACAAAAAAGCAAATCCGAGATTTTAAAGTATGGATAAATGATTTTAAAAAAGCTGGCTTGAAACCAATAGCCCACTCAGCCGCTACCGCAGGGACGATGCTTTTTCCTGACTCGCATTTTGATATGGTACGAATTGGCATCGGATTGTATGGTTTATGGCCGGCAAAAGAAGTTAAGGCCGCGCTGGGAGACAAGATTCTATTAAAACCAGTGCTTTCATGGAAATCTTTGGTCTCTGAAATCAAAAAACACCCCAAGGGAGGTCGGATAGGATACGATTTAACCGAACATCTGGTGAAAAACAGCGTTGTGGCGACGATACCTATAGGTTACTGGCATGGCTATCCTCGTGCCCTTTCTTCATTGGGTAAAATGCTCATAAGAGATAAAGAATGCAAAGTGCTGGGTAGAATTTCAATGGATATGATTTGTATTGATGTCACCGGAGTAAAAAATTTACGTGTCGGAGACGAAGTAATAGTTATCGGCAAAGACGACAAATCACCATGCTCTATGGTAGGTGTCAGTGATATTTTAGATGTGTCTTGGTATGAAACTACAACTAGACTCAACCCTCTTATTAAGAGAATATATTTGTAATATTAAAATCTAAAAGCGGGCGATGAGGGAATCGGACCCCCGACATCGGTTTTGGAGACCGAAGTTATACCACTTAACTAATCGCCCATACTCCGCTAAGCCAGCCTTTCGGCAGACAGAGGGAGCACAGAAATGCCTAATTAAAAATTTTGCATTTCTTTAGAAAGAACAAGCAACATAAAAATGTTGCGGATTAAGTATAACAGAACAAGCAGAAAATCGAAAATTACTTCTTGACCTCCTTGTGTTTAGTTTGTTTTCGGCACCATTTGCAGAACTTTTTAAGTTCAATTTTTTTAGTGACGAGTTTTTTATTTTTACTGGACCAGTAATTAATACGTTTACAAGTCGCGCAGCCAAGTTTTATAAGTCTATCTTGTGACATGGGTATAGATTAATACAAAAACCCTTAAAAAGCAAGCCTATTGCCGTCTTTGACTTTTCTTAAAAAAAGAGCATAGTTCAGTCAGAAAACGCGTCTTTGACACACCCTCTGACCAACCTTTAACCTTAAGGAGACTATGGCCATGAAGAACAACAGCAGGTTCGGAGAACTCGGGCTGATCATTGCCAATTCGCACCCAGGATTGGGCGCAGAAGTGGCGAGGAAACTCCGGGTAAAACCACTAGTGGTAGAGTCCGACCAATTTCCAAACGGGGAACTGGATGTACGCAGGCTGTGCGATGTGAGCGGGAAGGACATCTGCATTTTCTCCTCGCTTCATGCCGGCTACGACACCATCAAGGAGCTACGCCTCATTTGCAGTGCCGTTAGAGGCAGCGCCAGCAGGATTTTTGGCGTTTTTCCGTTTGTGCGAGACGGAAAATCAGACCACAAGAAAAGGTTTGGTGAAACGGTAGCCTACAAGGACACCGCTCTCCAGATCTCTAGCGCCGGACTCGAAGTGGTTGCAATTTTCGACCAGCACACCGCGCAGCATCCTTCGTTTTACAACACGGAGGATGGCTCTCGCCTTCGCATGGTGCACCACGTGTACTTGATGAAGATCCTCATTCAGTTTGCACAGGAACACGCCGACGAGTTCGACGGCGTTCTCGCTCTGGACGATGGCGGTTTTAAGAGGAATAAGAAAATCGCCAAGGAGCTCGGAAAAAGCGTCTCCTTCATCATCAAGGACAGGAACGCGATTACCAGAGAAATTGACATCAACAGCTCTGAAATCGTCGGCAGTGTCGCCGGACAACGAGTCGCCTCGTTCGACGACATGCTCCAGAGTGGAGGAACCGTGGAGGTCGGCGCCAAAATCGCAAAGTTCCACGGCGCGAAGTCGATCTCGTTTTTCGTTGTTCACAACGACTTCACCCCCGCCACTCACGCTCGACTCAACCCGCTCCTTGAGGATGGTACGATCGACAAGATCTACATCCTCGAGACAATCCCGCTCCGCGACAAGGAGCGGTGGCATCCGAACATGGTGGTGCTGAGTCCGGCGAAGATGCTCGCCAAAGTCATCACCAAGATTCACACCGAAGGTCACATGAGGGAGCTGTTCTTGGAAATCTGACCCGTTATCGGGTGGGGGCGCCTCAGGCTTGAGGCGCCCCTTTTATTTGTGTGTTATAATATTTCCATGTATATAAAAGAATTTTTGGATTTCTTAAAGGAATATAAAATTTTTGCTTTAGCTATAGCATTCGTAATGGGTGGCGCGAGCACAAGTTTGGTGAATTCGCTTGTGAATGACGTGCTCATGCCTATCGTAGAACCTCTTATGTCTTCTTCATGGAGAGAAGCGGTTTTCTCTATTGGGCCGGTGCATATTGTTTACGGAGCATTTTTAGCACAGCTCGTGAATTTTACCATACTAGCTTTTATAGTTTTCTTCGTAACTAAAAAGATTCTAAAGATGGAGAAAGAAGAAAAGAAATAGATGCATCAACTTTTCGACATTCCAAATCTGATTATTACTTACGGATATTTAGGAATACTTGTTATTGTATTTTTAGAATCCGGAATATTTTTTCCTTTACCCGGGGACAGTTTACTTTTTACTGCCGGACTTTTGGCACCGGTTCTGGGATATAATGTTTTTTTTCTTACCCTGCTTGTTTTTTTGTCAGCATTTTTCGGAGGAATTGTGGGATATTTTATAGGTTCGAAACTTGATTATTTTTATCGTTTTTCTTTTTTTAGAAAAATTATTAAACAAAAATATCTGGACGATGGCCATGTTTTTTTAGCGAAACACGGTCTGTTTGCTATGCTGTTATCTCGTTTTATTCCGGTTGTGCGAACTTTCTTGCCGATAGTGGCCGGCATGGTGCATATGAAATATGAGGATTTTATTCGTTATAGCTTACTGGGGAGCTTTCTCTGGTCTTCAATTTTTGTGCTTGGTGGTTATTATTTAGGAAAATCATTCCCGCAAATACTGGAATATCTTTTGTTGGTAATTATAATAATTGTAATTCTTTCAATTTTGCCCGGAGTTTATCACTATTTGAAGCGTCGAACCACATAATTTCGGGATCTCGCTTAAACCAAGTCATCTGGCGCTTGGCGTATTTAAGAGTTTCTTTAACCACTTTTTCATATGTTGGGTCATTATATTCAAATCCCAATTCTTCAAGTCGTTTTTTAGATACACTGGACTCCTTTAACTTTTTAATTTCATTCAGTAAACCTTTTTGGAACATTTCCTTCACCCGTACTTTTATTTTCTTCTTAAGTTTTTCTTGCGGTAAATATAATCCTATTTTTATAAATTCATAATTGGGCGGTTTAGTCACTAAATGGGGGACTTTACCTAAATATTTAGCAATTTCGATGGCTCTCACAAGTCGAACTTTATTTTTCGGGTCAATATTCTTTGCGCGCTCTTTATCTAATTTTTTCAACAACACCAATAATTGATGCCCGTCCAATTTTGATAATATTTTGCGTAGTTTATTGTTCGGTGGAACTTCGGGAAAAATCACACCCTTGGTTATGGCATCAATATAAAATCCCGTGCCTCCGCAAATAATTGGGGTTTTATCTCGTGATACTATCTCAGTCATGGCGTAGATTGCTTTTTTTTGATAATCCACCACCGTAAATTTTTTTTGGGGCTTAGCAACATCAATTAAATGATGTGGCACTTTTCGCATTTCTTTTCTGGTAATTTTACCTGTACCAATATCCAGCCTTTTATAGACCTGCCTAGAATCTGCTGAAATTATCTCACCGTTTATTTTTTTGGCAATTTTTACCGCCAAAATACTTTTGCCGGTCGCTGTTTGACCCAAAATTACAATTACTTTATTCATATCTAGCGAATTATTTTTATATCAGCGCCGATAGAATTTAATCGTTCCGCTATCTCTTCATAGCCACGATTTATCATATACACATTGCGTAGAATTGAAGTTCCGCCAGCTCCAAGCATCGATATAAGTATCACCATAGATGGGCGTAGGGCCGGCGGGCACACTACTTGTGCCGGTTTTAACGGTGTACCGCCTTGAATATAGAGGCGATGCGGGTCAGCTAGAGTGACATTTGCCCCTAAGCGGTTTAATTCTGTCATATAGATCATACGAACTTCGTAAAACCAGTCATGAATCATGGTTTGACCTTTGGCTCTGATGGCGATAGGAACAAAAAAGGGCAGATTGTCTATATTTATTCCCGGATATATATTGGCATGTATCTTGTCTTCCAGGGCTTTTAATTTACTTGGGAAAATTTCAATATCGGCAAGCTTGGTGCGTTTATTATAAGAAAAATATTCTTTCGAAATTTTAAATTTTAAATTCATGCGTTTTAATTTCTCAAGTTCCAAAGAAAGGAAATCGATGGGGCAATGGGTGATTTTCAATTTTGAGTCAGTGACGATGCCGGCCGAGATGAACATCATGGATTCTATCGGGTCTTCACTATTCCAATATTCGACATTTTTATTTATTTCTGCGACTCCATGAACAGTTAAAGTGGAAGTTCCAACCCCATCTATTTTTACGCCCAGAGTTTCCAGAAAAAAACAAATTTCCTGCACCATATAATTGTTGCTCATAAAGCTTATGGTCGTATTTCCGTCAATCAAAGCCGAAGCGAATAAAATATTTTCGCAGGCTGTTTCCCCGGTTTCATACATCACTATATTTTTCGCAGGTTTTAGCTTTTTAGCGCTAATGTCATAACTTTTGTTAGTTGTTTTTATTTTAACTCCAAGTTCCTCTAGGGCATAAATGTGTGCGGCGATTGTTCGCTTACCTAGACTACAGCCTTGCGCGTGGGGAAGTGAAAAAGAGGGAAACTTATGGATAAGCGGACCAATCAACATCACGACTGAGCGGGTTAATACGGCGGATTCTATATTGAGATTTTTTAGGTTTAAAATTTTCGGGGGAACTATTTTTACGGTATTTTTATCCAACCAATTAATTTTTACCCCGATACTTTCTAAAATTTCTATTACCCTGCTAACTTCTTCAATTCTCGCGATGCCGTGTAGGGTAGTCGTTCCACTATTAAGCAATGACGCGCAAAGGAGCCCGACAGAACCGTTTTTAGAAAAGTTGGTTTTTATGGTGCCGTGTAATTTTCTCCCGCCATTCACCTGGAAATCAATAGAATTGCCAATTTGTGTTTTTATTTTTTTCATACTTGCTCTGTGCCCGGGGAGAGAATCGAACTCTCATGATGTTGCCATCAATAGATTTTGAGTCTATCGCGTCTACCAATTCCGCCACCCGGGCTTTTTATCATATTACGTTAGTTATCATTAAAAATCAATTATTGGAAATATCCTATGAAAATGTTATATTTGCTATATAGTCTTAAAATATAATGACACAGAAAATTCCCAAAGAAAAAACTAATCTGGTTATAATTCATTCATTTCCGACTAATAGCATAATTTTGAAAGGATTCTATGATTTTTTATCGGATTTTTTTAATGTTTATCCGATAGATCTTCCCGGATTTTTAAAAGGAATTAAACCATTAAAAACGGTAAATTTCACAAATTACGCGCATTATGTTGAGAAGCAAATCAAAAAATTAAACCTGGAAAGTTATTGGGTTGGGGGAGTGTCGTTCGGATTTGCCGTCGTTAATATGATAAAAGACCATAAAAATTGTCGAGGGGTTTTCGCCATTGAGCCGTATCTCGGAACCGAAAATTTAAATATTCCCTTTTTCAAAAGACTTTTCTATATCTTTATAATTAAAGTATTGGGAGCCATGAATGCTTTTTATAAAGTTTGGCATAGCCCTTTTATTCAGCAATATTTACTTTTTGGAAGTAGCGCCCGTTTTGATGAAAAAATCAAAGGCCTACTTGACGAGATGGACGCGAGAACATTTTTTGAAACAGCGAAACTCCTTCTCCATAATCATGAAATTGACTGCAAATTTTTAAAACGTCCTTACGTTTTAGTCATAAATAAAGATGATGGATCTATACGGGCAGATAGAGTAATCAGCCGTTTTGCCAATGAAGTGGATGACCTGGTAATAGTTCATACTTCTGCTGAGCATTATCCAAAAACTATCACTAGGGAATATTTTAAAAAAAGAATTAAAGGAGAGGAAGTCGCTAAGATTTTAGATTTTGTAAATAAGTTTGATAAATAATGGAAAAGAAAATTATTAGATTTTGCGTGACAGGAACATTTGGAACAGTGCTGGGTATAGCCCTACTGCTGTTTTTTGTGGAAGTTCTTCACTTCCCTGTAATTACTTCAAATTCTCTGTCGGTTTGTTTTGTCTTTTTTCTGAGCTTTTTAATTCATAAAACATGGACATTTGAAAATAAAGCCTCAAAATATGGAAGGCAATTTTTCACTTACCTTATCGTTAGTTTGATAGGACTGGCCATGAGTAATACGTTGTTGTATATTTTAATCAATCATGGAATTTGGTACATACATGCGAAAGTAATAGCCATTTTTATTATAGGATTTTGGAGCTTTTCAATAAATAATTTTTTTACATTTAAACATAAGTGGTGATATTTTTGGAAATAGTTTATCCGTGTTAAGATAGTCTTATGTCTAACATTTATTCCAATTCAATTTTCTGGATTGATACCGACAAAATTAAACCAAATCCTTACCAACCGAGGAGGGATTTCGACGAGGCTCGTCTGCAAGACTTAGCCGACTCTATAAAGCAATATGGTGTACTTCAACCCCTTACCGTCTCGCGCGTAGAGCTCGAAAAAGAAGGTGGTGAAGGATTGACGACTGAATATGAACTTATTGCCGGAGAACGCCGACTTCGCGCCGCCAAACTTGCCGGAGTATCGCAGGTGCCGGTAATTATTCGCACCGGAGATACGGCAATAATGAAACTTGAGCTCGCTATTATTGAAAACTTGCAACGTGAAGATTTGAATGTCGTTGACCGTGCTCGCGCTTTTTTCCGATTAGTGACCGAATTTAAATTTACCCACAACGAAATTGCTAAAAAAATGGGTCGCAGTAGGGAATATGTTACCAACTCGCTACGTATTTTGACTCTGCCGGAAGAAATTCTAAAAGGCCTTTCCGAAGGGAAAATAAGTGAAGGGCACACTCGTCCGATTTTAATGCTCGTCGACCATCCGGAAGAGCAGATGGTTTTATTTAAGGAAATTGTCTATAAAAAAATCACTGTGAGAGAAGCAGAAAGACTTGCTCGTAAAATAGCCTACGACCGTGTACGCAAGAAGGAATTTATACCGGATCCCGAAATCACTGAATTGGAAGAAGAATTTCAGGAAAAACTCGGCACTCGAGTGCATATAGACAGGAAAGACCTGGGGGGACAAATTAAAATCGATTTCTTCTCTACTGAAGATTTGCGTACTATTTTGGATTTAATCAATAAAAACGAAACCGAAAATAAGCCGGCTGATTTATTGGAAAGGCACATCGCCGAAACGGCTGTACAAGGGGAAAACAAAGAGGTGCCACTTGACGATAGAAGCAAGGAAGAAATAAAAACCGATGACACGGACTTATATAATATTTCCAAATTTAGCGTCTAGGATTGACCAAAAGATTTAAGTTTAGAAAGGAGACTATTTTTTTCCAAATAGGATTTTATATGCTTTTTGGCGATAGTGGTTTTGGCATTTTCCAGCCATTTCGGAGAAGGGTGCGAATCTTTTTTGGTAATAATTTCTACAATATCTCCATTCTTTAGATCGGAAAAAATAGGCACCATTTTCGTATTTACCCTGGAACCGAAAGTATGCTGTCCGATATCTGAGTGTATGGAGTAAGCAAAATCAAGAGGACAAGAACCCTCAGGCAAATCTATTACGTCGCCTTTTGGAGTAAAAACGAAAATACGGTCATTGAAGAAATCGGTTTTCAGGTGCTCCAAGAAGTTTTTTGGCTTGCCGGGGGCATAGTTTAAATCTTTCAATTCTTCAATCCATTTAAATTTGTCTTTATCGTTTTCCATTTTTTGCGTACCTTTTTCCTTATAGGCAAAGTGCGCAGCGATACCATAAGCCGCTTGTGCATGCATTTCTTGGGTACGGATTTGTATTTCGGCTACTCCGCCTTCACCCGTGAACACTGTAGTATGGAGGGATCTGTAACCGTTTGGTTTCGGTACGGCGATGTAGTCCTTGATACGGCCCGGTAGCGGGTTCCAGACAGAATGGATAATTCCAAGAATTCGATAACAATCTTCAACAGTATTCACCACTACCCGAAGAGCCACGATGTCATAAACTTTATTGATATCCATTTCGCGTTTTTGTAACTTTTTCCATAAGCTATACTTATGTTTCATCCGATAATTCATCTCAATAATCTTTATTTTATTTTTTCGCAATTCTTTTTCCAATTCTTTTTGCACTAAAGACAAATTTTTCTCAAACAATTCTTTTTTATCTTTGATTATTTCTTCGATCTCTTTATATTCTTTTGGAAAGGCATAAGGAAAAGCGGCGTCTTCAATTTCACCCTTGAGTTTTCCCATACCGAGACGATTCGCCAGCGGTGCGTAGACTTCTATGGATTCGATGGCAATGCGACGCCTTTTATCTTCACGGACGTATTGTAAAGTTCGTAGATTATGCAGTCTATCGGCAAATTTTATAATAACCACCCGTAAATCGTTCGCCATAGCTACGAAAAACTTACGCAAACTTTCAACATGCCTTTCGTGTCCCCGATATTTCAAAGTTCCGAGTTTCGTCACTCCATTTATTAAAAAAACAATATCTTCACCGAATTCTTTCTTTATTTCCTCCTCGGTGATTTGTGTATCTTCTAGTACATCGTGCAAGTATCCGGCGGCGATAGTCTGCGCATCCATTTCCAGGCCGGCTAAAATTTTCGCAACTTCATGTAAATGGACAAAATATGGCTCTCCACTCATTCGTTTCTGGCCCTCATGGGCATGTTCCGCAAACTTATAAGCCTTGGCTATAAGCTCCTTATCTTTCTTATTTACACTACCCCTTAAAAGGTTAAATATTTCCTGTACATTTGCCATAAAAAGAGTATACCCCCACACCTATATTTTTCAAAGCGCATAGGTGTGGGGGTATAGCATTATTGGGCTTTTTAGCGTAAACCTTGACTTTTTACTAAAAAGTGTGCTATAATACACATAGAGTGGCTAGTATCCCGTAAGGGCTAAGCCACAGGAGGAATCCATGAAAAACCTTATCGGTCTCCTCGTCGCGCTCTTCGTCATGTTCGCCAACGTCGCCGGAGCCCAGGAGCTCGACGAAGCAAGGGCGCGATACGCGCTCAACAACGTCGTGCTCCAGCAGGGCCGGATCTCGCCCGTCGCAACGGGCGCGGGCTCGTCGCGGTTTCGGGTCGCCACGGATGGCACCAAAACCCCCGACGCCCCCGAGATGTATTTCAACTCGTGGGGTGTCAACGAGGAAAACAACGTCCTCGTCGGCCTCACCATGCACGGGACGTTTCCGCCGGTTAACCCGGTGCGGTTCTTCGTGCAGAATCTGCGCACGCGGCAGGAAGTCATGCCGCAGCTGCAGATTGAGGGTAGCGGCCTGTCACCCTACAATCTCACGCCGCGGCCGGTCGCGACAATCGAAAACATCGCGGTCGTACTTCCCGGCAAAGTGGGGAAGTACAAAATCGAAGCAGAAGTCGACTGGAACAAAGACTTCTACTTCGGGTACCAGCACATCGAGACGATCAAGCCGCTGGGCGCAATCTACTGGCTCTGCATCAGCGGCGACACCGTCACGATGACGCTCATCGTGGACGTATTCGACCGTAAGTTCCCGAATATGCCGTACGTCAGCGTGAATGCCGTTCCGCTGGCCTCGGTTGAGCCGCCAGTCGTCGAGAATCGTGGCTTCTTTCATTATGTGACCTACAAGGTCACGAGGAAGGACTACGACGCCATTCGTGCCGACGGAGAAGAAAATGGCTGGCTGTTCGTTCTGTCGGGGAACTCGACTGAGGTTTCGGTCGAGTGGTACGACTGGCTCCCTCCAACTGAGGAGATCGTCGGTTGTGTCGAGACGTCGCCAATCACAACAAAGCGGCGGGCAGTTCGGTAAACAACACCGCGAGCTTGGACGCTGACTAAATTCCAAGAAGAAAGGAGGAGATCTATCGAATAAAACCACAAGTGAGAAGGCCACAAACCCCGCTTGTGGTTTTCTCATTTCTACTTGATTTTTTTATTTCATCTTATTTAATTTATCGGGGCGAAAATTGGGACAATCCTTTTTAGAACATCTTTCGGGTATGGTCTTTGTGCCCTCCATCATCAAGCTTCCACATTCCTTACAAATATTTCCCGTAGGTTTGGCCTTGATAGCAAATTTACAGTCAGGGTAGTTGGAGCAAGAATAAAAAATTCCAAATCTCCCTCGGCGTTCAGATATGTCTCCGGTTTTACAAGTGGGACACATCACTCCTGTACGCTTACGTGCCTCTTCAGCTTCATCTTTTTTAATAAATTTACATTTTGGATATCGAGAACAAGAAATAAAAGTGCCGGTGCCGTCACGGCGTTCTTTGATGACAAGTTTACCTCCGCCAGATTTGCCCTTTTTTTCACCACAAAGTGGACACATTTCTCCTGTTTCTTCTGGCCCTTTAAGTTCTGTGCCGTCTAGCATAAGTGCTCCGTCGCAGTCCGGATATTTAGAACAAGAATAAAATTTACCCCCACGAGAGAGTTTGATAATCATTCCGCTACCGCACTTCGGGCATTTTATACCCTCCGGCGCATCACCCAAGTTCGTGGCTTTTTCCAATTTTTCTTTTAGCTTAACCTCTTTTAGAAATGGACCATAGAAATCTTTCAGAGTTTTCTCGTATTCACGTTCGCCACGGGAAATTTCATCCAGCTCATCCTCCATCTCGGCAGTGAAAGTATCCGAGATATAATTTGCAAAATGTGTTTCTAGAAAATCAGACACGACTTCTCCGGTATCAGTGGGAAATAATGTTTTACCTTCCTTTTTTACATAACCACGATCTTCAATTGTACGCATTATGGAAGCATAAGTAGAAGGACGGCCGATACCTCTCTGTTCAAGTTCTTTAACAAGTCCCGCTTCGGAGTATCTACCGGGTGGTTCAGTAAATTTTTCTTCGCTAGTTAAATTTAAAAGTTTTAATTTTTCTCCGGGTATAACGAGTGGAAGTTCCACATCATCTCCACGTGCACCGGTATCCACCGCCAGCCATCCAGGGAAAAGTAGCCTGGAACCTACAGCACCAAATTCCGGCAGGTCTTCGTGAGCTTCGATGATTGCGGTGATTTTTGTTTTGGATAATTTTGCATCAGCCATCTGCGAAGACACGGCGCGTTCCCAAATGAGACGATATAGTCTGCTTTGTTCATCCGTACCCGCCTGAAGTTTATCTATATGTGTTGGACGAATAGCTTCGTGAGCTTCTTGGGCGTTTTTTGATTTTGTTTTGTATATTCGCGCCTCGGCATATTCTGCGCCATACTCTTTTTTCACGTGTGCAATAATTTGAGCCTGCGCCACGGCAGAAATATTTGTATTGTCGGTGCGCATATATGTAATGTGCCCAGCTTCATAAAGTTTCTGTGCGATTTGCATTGTACGGGAAGGGGAGTATCCAAGACGTGAGCTTGCTGTTTGTTGGAGTGTTGAAGTGGTAAATGGCGCACGCGGAGAACGTTTTTGTTCATTTTCTTTTACGCCTTTAACGAGCCAGACACCTTTTCGTCCTTCGGTAAGAATTTTATCTACGAGCTTTTCGTCACGAGGTTCTTCGCTACATTCAAGGGTAAGTTTGTCCCTTTTTTGGGTTTCAAAAAGTCCCAAAAGTTTCCAATATTTTTCCGGCACAAAAGCGCGAATTTCACGCTCGCGTTCCATAATTATGCGAAGAGCGGGGGATTGTACACGTCCGGCAGAAAGTCCGTAGCGAACTTTTTTCCAAATAAGACCAGACAAATCGTAGCCCACAAGTCTGTCTAGGACCCTGCGAGCTTCTTGAGCTTTACGTAAAGCAGTATCAATTTTTCTGGGATTTTTTAATGCTTCTAGGACTGCGTCTTTGGTAATTTCATAAAAAGCCACGCGTTCTATGGGCGCTTTTAATTTTTTATCCTCTTTGAGTAAAGTCTCGATATGCCAGGCAATGGCCTCACCCTCGCGATCGGGGTCTGTGGCCAGAAGTATCTCATCTGCTTTTTCGGCCAGGTGTTGGAGTTCGTGCACAATTTTTTCTTTACCTTTTGATATTTCGTAATGTGGAATAAATCCTCCTTCAATGTCAATCGCCTTTTTATTTGATTTCGGAAGATCGCGAATATGTCCTACGGATGCACGCACAGTAAAAGCGCCTTCGAGATATTTCTCGATTGTCTTGGCTTTACTCGGCGATTCAACAATTAATAATTTCATACTTATGTTAAGGTTGGCTAAGTATTACACGAAAAGTAATTTTTTGGCAAATTCTGAAAAAAATAAATTAAAAAGATTTGCGGATTTCGCCAAGTTCTTCTTTTATTAATCCTTTAATTTCCATCACGGACAAAAGCGCATTGGCGGTCGGTGTTGGCATTTTCATGGCCCGAATTAAATCATCGCGTGGGGTTGGTTCTCGAAGTAAATTAACCACAATTTTTTCTTCGGGCAATAAATCCAAAAATAATTTCGCCTGTTTTTCTTCATCCTTCGGCAGCTCAAAACCAAGGGCTTCCAGGACATCTTCCGAAGAAGTGATCGGGGTAGCTCCTTGACGCAATAATTTATTCACTCCTCTTGCATTAGAAGAAAAAATTGACCCGGGCACAGCTAAAACATCTCTATTGTATTCGGTTGCCAACCTAGCGGTAACAAGTGTGCCGGATCTTTCCTCTGCCTCTATAATGAGTACTGCTTTAGAAATTCCCGCCATTAATCTATTACGTCGCAAGAAACCCCAAAGAGTTGCTTTAAAATCCGGTTCAAATTCTGAAATCAAACAGCCTCCATTATTAAAAATTTCTTCAGCTAGTTTCGCATTGGTTTTCGGATACATTGCTTCTCGCGACAAGCCTGAACCGGGAAAAACCAGCGCTTTTAATCCCATGGATAGGGCTTTTTTATGCGCGATGGCATCAATACCCATTGCCAAACCTGAAACAATAACAACGGGGTAGCCTTTTAGCCCGGCAATTATTTTTTCACAAGCTTCCTTGCCGTAAGAAGTAAATTTTCTGGAACCAACCACGCATAAATAAATCAGGTCTTCCGGTGGTAATTCTCCCATAATCCATAAATCCTCCGGAGGTTGGGGAATTTCTAATAATGCTTTAGGAAATTTTTGTTTTGGCAACTTTCTGATTTCCACTTTGTGATTATAACATTTTGTTATACAATACAAATATGTTAGACATCAAATTCATTCGAGAAAATAAGGACGTCGTGCAGGCGGGCGCAAAGAAAAAGCACATAGAAGTGGATATTGAAGCCCTGATTAAGCTTGATGACGACCGTTTGAAAATTCTGAAAGAAGTTGAAGAACTACGCAGTGAGGTAAATCGTGTTTCGAACGACATTGGCCGAGATCAAGATTCCGCTCTCAAAGTGCAACTCATCGAGGAAATGCGCGCAGTCAAAGAAGAAATTAAAAAGAAAGAGGAAAAATTAAAAAAAACTGTTGAAGATTGGCAGAAAATTATGGTTCAAGTGCCGAATGTCCCAGATATGTCTGTGCCCGATGGAGACAGTGATGAACAAAATGTTGAAGTTCGCACTTGGGGAGAAAAACCACAATTCTCTTTTACTCCAAAGAGTCATGTAGAGCTTATGCTCGCGCACGATATGGCGGACTATGAACGTGGAAGCAAAGTTGCCGGCTTTCGAGGGTATTTTATGAAAAATGATGGAGCCCGATTGGAATGGGCTTTAATGCGTTTTGTCGAAGAGCGATTTATGGACAAAGAAGGATTTACTCCGATAATAGTGCCATCTTTACTTCGTCGCGAACCGTTTGTCGGCACGGGCTATTTACCACAAAGTGAAGAAGACCTGTATAAAACACAAGATAGCGACTATTTAGCTGGAACGGCTGAAGTTTCGACAATGGGTTATTATATAAATGAAATTGTTGATAAAAAAAATCTACCAATAAAGTTTTTTGCTTTTTCGCCTTGTTTCCGCCGAGAAGCCGGAAGTCACGGCAAAGACACAAAGGGAATATTTCGCATTCACGAATTTATAAAATATGAACAAGTAGTCTTGTGTGAAGCTTCGCACGAAGAGTCTGTGCGTTTACATGAAGAATTAACAGCCAATGCAGAAGCTCTGTTACAGGAACTTAAATTGCCATATCATGTAGTTGTAAACTGTGGAGGAGACCTGGGCCTAGGACAAGTAAAAAAATATGATATTGAGGCTTGGATGCCCAGCGAAAATAAATTCAGAGAAACTCACTCTTCTTCATATTTCCACGATTTCCAAACGAGGAGACTAGGGATTAGGTATAAAGACGAAGATGGAAAATTGCGTTTCGTTCATTCATTAAACAACACCGCTCTCGCTATGCCTCGCATTATCTGCCAAATAGTTGAAAACAATCAGCAGGCAGATGGCTCTATAAAAATCCCGGAAGCCTTGCAAAAATATATGGGTGGAAGGGAATTTATAAAATAGTATGCCAAGAAGAAATGTTCTAGTGTCTCCACGTCTTTCTGAATTAAAAAAAAGACGACGTAGGAGTGTTGTAAATAAATTTTTGATTTCACTACTCGGTCTAGTGGCTATTTTTGCGCTATTTTCTTATATTTCTCGCTTAGACAGTTTAAATATAAAAGATATACAAATTGCCGGCAATAAAGCATTAGATGCTGAAACAGTAAAAAATGCTGTAAGCCAAAAACTAACAGGAAAATATATTTGGTTATTCCCGAAAACAAATATCTTGTATTATCCGCAAGGCGGAATAAAAAGTGAACTGCAAAATCAATTTAAAAGAATCGAGAATATTGATTTATCGGTAGATACAAATAAAATTTTAATTATTACCCTCGCGGAAAGAGAAGCTAAATATACTTGGTGTGGACAAGAAATATCTGTTATAGGGGGCGACAGCGGGCAAAAATGCTATTTCATGGACACAGAAGGATATATTTTTGACGAAGCACCTTATTTTTCCGGAAATGTATATTTTAAATTTTATGGCAGCTTAAACACGGCTGAGCCAATGGGTATTCATTTTTTGGGAAATAAATTCATAAATATTATTAAATTTAAAGAGACGATTGAAAGCATGAAGCTGAGTCCAACCGCTTTTTGGCTGGAAAACAATGGGGATGCGAATTTTTCGCTTTCGAAAGACCCGACTATTGGTGGAAAAATAATTTTCAAAATAGATTCGGATTTTGAAAAAATAGCCGAGAACTTACAGGCAGCGGTTTCCGGTGAACCCCTTAAATCAAAGTTAAAAAATAATCTTTCTTCTCTTTTGTATATTGACCTAAGATTCAGTAATAAAGTTTATGATAAGTTCCAATAATCTTGGTTTTTGGGGTAAATTCAAAAAACCGATTTTCGTCTTAGCCCCCATGGCAGACGTCACCGATTGCGCTTTTAGGCAAATAATAAATAAATACGGCAAGCCGGATGTGTTTTGGACAGAATTTGTATCAGCAGACGGCCTCGCTCACTCAAAAGCTCGAGAGAAACTTTTAATTGATCTAAAATACAGCGAGAGTGAGCATCCAATCGTTGCACAAATATTTGGTGGACGACCGGAAAATATTCGTGAAGCAACCAAGCTCTGCCGTGAACTCGGTTTTGACGGCATAGATATCAATATGGGTTGTCCTGATAAATCTATTGAAAAATGCTTGGCTGGAGCAGCGTGTATTAAAGATCCGAAGCTGGCACGAGAAATTATTCGTGCGGCAAAAGAAGGCGCAAGGGAATTGCCCGTGTCAGTGAAAACTCGTATCGGCTATAACAAGAACGAAATAGAAACATGGTTCCGAGAATTATTAAAAGAAGATTTGGCTGTACTGACTGTGCATCTTCGCACCCGGAAAGAAATGTCAGATGTGCCTGCACATTGGGACTTGATGAAAAGAATTGTTGAGATTCGAAACGAGGTAGCCCCGAGCACATTGATTTTTGGAAATGGCGATTTGGCTGACTTGAAAGATGCAAAACAAAAAGTAAAAGAATCTGGTTGTGATGGGGCCATGCTTGGTAGAGCAATATTCGGAAACCCGTGGCTTTTTTCGGAACATGTTCCATCTCTCGAAGAAAAACTAAAAGTAATGATTGAACACACAAAACTTTTTGAAAAAATGCTTGGCAAGCACAAAAATTTCGCCATTATGAAAAAACATTACAAGGCATATGTAAACGGCTTCGAAGGCGCTAAGGAATTGCGTATGAAATTAATGGAAGCAGAAAATGCCGAGCAAGTAGAAAAGACAACTAATGATTTTTTAGAGAAAATTTGATATAGTAAACACATGCACGATTTAGCTTTATACCGTAAATACCGACCACAAAAATGGGACCAGGTTTTTGGTCAAAATCATATTACAGATGTTTTAGAAAGCTCTGTAAAAGCAAATAAGGTTTCGCATGCGTATCTATTCGTCGGTTCACGAGGTACTGGTAAAACAACCGTCGCCAGAATTTTCGCTAAAGAAATTGGGGTATCGGCGAACGACCTTTATGAAATTGATGCCGCTTCAAACAGGGGAATAGAAGATATTAAAGAACTTCGCAGTGGAGTGAATGTCTTGCCTTTCGATTCAAAATACAAGGTTTACATTATTGACGAGGTGCACATGCTTTCCAAAGATGCTTGGGGCGCTCTGCTGAAGACGCTCGAAGAACCGCCGAAACACGTGATTTTTATTTTAGCCACGACGGAATTCCACAAAGTTCCCGAAACTATTATTTCCCGCTGTCAGGTTTTTACTTTTAAAAAAGCTTCCGATACATTGTGCAAAAAAATGACAATAGATGTAGCCAAGACGGAAGGCTATGAGTTGGACGCCGGGAGCGCGGAACTCCTCGCAATTTTAGCCGATGGTTCATTCCGAGACGCCTTAGGCGAGCTTCAAAAAGTTTTAAATTTCAGTAAAAATAAAAAAATTAAAAGAGAGGATGTAGAGAAAATTATCGGCGCGCCGAAAACTATATTGGTGAATGATTATATTTCTGCAATTGCGTCAAAAGACGTCGAGAAGGGGATTGGGGCAGTAAAAAAAGCCGCGGAAATGAACCTCGACATGAAATTATTTTTCAAACTAATTATCGAAAAATTCCGAATGGCCATAATCTTGCGTTATGCGCCGAAATTACAAGATGAGATGACGGGGGAAATATCTGAAGAGGATTTGAAATTCTTAAAAGAACTTGTAAAAAATGACAAGAGGGGTATGCTCCGTTCACCCGCACTCGGTATTTTACTCGAAAATTATCAAAACATAGATAACGCTTTTATTGCCGAATTACCCTTAGAGCTTGCTTTGGTGCAAATAATAAGTAAAGATAGTGATGTTAAGGTTTAGATATTGGGAGATCGTCTAACGGTAGGACAGCGGCCTTTGAAGCCGTGAATCTTGGTTCGATTCCAAGTCTCCCAGCATGGATAAAATTCTAGAATTCGGTATCAAAAGAGATAACGAGGAGCGGAGAGATGGCGGATGCGGAGCGGTTTTTGATGTAGAAACACAAAAATATGCCGTAGGGTTAGAGGAGGAAACCAATCTCCTGATTCTTTTTGGTGGAGGTGTTGATAAAAATGAAGATATGGAAACAGGAGTTTTGAGGGAAATTACCGAAGAAAGTGGGCTCTATGATTTTTTATACACTGAAAAAATTTCTGAAGTTGTGTGCCATTACCAAAATGGAAGGAAAAATGTAAACCGTGTAGCAAATGCCACCTGTTTTTTGGTGATATTAAAAAATACAAAAACTTTACCTCAAAAACTTGAAGCCCATGAAAAATTTTCCTTGGTATGGATGACACCGGATGAAATTTTTTTAAACTGGCGAGCCAGAAATGAAAATAAAGATTATGACCATTGGATTTATTTTCTGGAAAAAGCCATAGCTCGAGCAAAAGAATTGGGATACGATAAAAATAGTAAATTCAGTGTATAATAATAGGATGTTTCTTATGGATCCTATTCGCAATTTTTACGGTCGTTTTGAACGGCAGGTTTCATCCATTTTTTTAATTCTTGGCTTTATTTTAGATGCTCTCACCATCAAACGTGCCGATAGGGTATGGGAAAATCTTTGGATTCTCGGATACATAATATTGATTGGGGTATTCATCATTTTGCTCCAGAAAAAAGAAACTGAAACCATAGATGGGCAAATCCAAACTAGATCTCATTTTTGGTATTTGGTTATTTTGCAGTTCTGTTTTGGGGGAGTGCTTTCCGCAAACCTGGTTCTATATTTTAGGAGTGCTGATATTTTTGTAGTTTGGCCTTTTGTTTTAATTCTGGCCATTGCCTTTTGGGCCAATGAATCTTTGAAGGAACATCACGCACGGTTTAGCTTTCAGATTAGTTTATTTTTTCTTTCAATTTATTCTTTTATGATTTTTCTCTTGCCCGTGTTGTTGCATAAAATTGGCTCGTGGATATTTCTGCTCTCGGGGCTACTCAGCTTAATCCTTATTTCAATATTTGTACTAACATTATTTCATTATATTAAAAAAGAGCTGAAGGAAAGCAAAAGACTTATTCTTGCTTTAGTTCTCGGGATTTTCGTCGTGGTAAATATTTTATATTTCACTAATTTAATTCCACCAATTCCGTTATCTCTTAAAGATGCCGGTATTTTTCATACCATAGAAAGAAACAAGGATGGGAATTATGTTGTTACTTTTGAAGACCAAGGCTGGAGAGGATATTTCAAATTATACCCGGATTTTACTGAGACCGTTAACTCCAGGATATATGCCTACAGCGCGATATTTTCACCTAAAGAGCTAAACCTCACCATAGTTCACGAGTGGCAACACTATGATGAGACACAAAAAGAATGGCTCACATCAAATGTGATAAATTTACCCGTAATCGGCGGTAGAGACGGAGGATTCCGTACTTTCTCCATTCGTTCCGGTTTGGCACCGGGAAAATGGCGAGTCAACATTAAAACCGAACAAGGACAAATCATTGGTCATCTGCGCTTTAACATAATCCAAGCAGATACAATACCTAAGCTATTGAGCACTCAAAAATAAATGCCGAAAAATTAATTTGGTGTATACTTTAAATCTATGCGAATAATTGACGATGTAAAGCTGGATTATCAAGATGTGTTGCTTCGACCCAAGAGAAGCACCCTGGAATCCAGAAAAGATGTCTTGCTCGAACGTACTTTTACTTTTTATCATTCTCCGAAAAAATGGACCGGTATTCCGATAATGACCGCAAACATGGCGACTTGCGGAACTTTTGAAATGGCACATATTCTCTCAAAATATAAAATGATAACGGCTTTTCATAAATACTATTCGATAAAAGATTACCAGAAATTTCTAAGAACTTTCAACAAACCGGATTATATTTGCTACACCCTTGGTATACGTGAAAAAGACATCAAACAGCTGAAATTGATGAAGAAAAAAGGATTACTCGAGAAATTTTCTTTTATTTGCTTGGATGTACCTAATGGCTATCTGCAAATTTTTCTCGAAGTTATAAAGGAAGTCAGAAAAATGTGCCCAAAACACATCATCATCGCCGGAAATGTAGTCACCAATGAAATAACCGAGGAAATTATTTTAGCCGGAGCGGATATTGTAAAAATAGGCATTGGCCCGGGCTCTGCTTGCACCACCAGAAAAATGACGGGTGTCGGATATCCGCAACTTTCAGCCGTTATAGAATGCGCCGATTCAGCACACGGAATCGCCAATGAACAGGGGGTTGGTAAAATAATTGCCGATGGGGGGCAGCAATACACTTCGGATATAGCCAAAGCTTTTTGCGGAGGCGCAGATTTTAATATGTCCGGATCACTCTTTTCCGGTTTTGAGCAAAGTGGAGGTAAAACAATAATTAAAGATGGAAAAAAATATAAGGAATATTTCGGCTCCTCTTCAAATAAAGCTATGAGGGACTTTTACGGCAAAAAAGATTTACATCGGGCTAGCGAAGGCCGATATACTTTGATTCCTCACAAGGGGAATTTGGAAGATTTTATCCAAGATCTTCTGGGTTCACTACGAAGTACTGCGACTTATATCGGTGCCAGGCAATTAAAAGAATTCCCAAAAAGAGCGACTTTTATAAAAGTATCGAGACAGCTCACCACCTATCTTGAAAGATACGACACGGGAGAGTAAGATAGAATCATGCTACTTCGCATAAGTGTTTCGGCGCTAATTTTATTTTCCATACTTTTTTGGCCGTTTTGGCTATCGGTCATACTGGCATTGGTGGCGATGGTTTATTTCCCAATTTTCTTCGAAGCCTGTGTCTTGTTTCTCTTGTCGGATGTGCTTTATGGGGTATCCGAGGCTAAATTTTACGGCATGGTTTTTGTTTCATTTTTTATATCCATAGTGGTATTGTTGTTGGTTGAAAAGTTAAAAAGAAATTCTAACTTTGTTTTTCAGGAAAAACAAAAAAGATGATAACCCGCATAATTAAAAAAAATAAGATAAAAAATAAAAACTCTTTTGTGGAGCCGGACGAGATCTTTTTGGATTCAAAAAATATTCAAAATTTTGACCTTCAACAATTCGAGGGGCGTATTGAAAAACCAATTCCTAAAAAAAGTATCCTGTTGCTCGGCATTTTATTTTTATTTTTTACGGGTATTTTTGGCACTCGACTTGTATATTTACAAATCAATAAAGGCGAGGCGTATTTCAACAGAAGCCAAAATAATGTTCTGGAAAAAGTTATTATTTTCACTGATCGAGGGATCATTTATGACCGCAATAAAAAAGAACTGGCTTGGAATAAAAAAGATGCTGACGCTGTCGTACCCACCCGCGCGTATCTATCGTCAGGATTTTCGCACCTGCTAGGATATGTAAGTTCACCCTCTAAAGACAAAACGGGCAACTTCTGGCAAGGAGAATTCATCGGTAAAGATGGTTTGGAAAAACAATATAATGAAACACTCAAGGGGGAGAACGGTTCAAAGATTATAGAGACAGACGCCCTTGGAAAAGTGTATTCGGAAAATACGGTAAATGCCCCGAAGCAGGGGAAGGATTTGATAACAACCATCGACGCCAGAATTCAAAAGGAACTATTCACTCTGATTGGAAACTTGTCAGCCGATAAAACCTTCACCGGCGGATCAGGAGTTATTATGAATGCACAAAATGGGGAAATATTAACCGCTACCAGTTACCCGGAATATAATTCAGAAATTCTGTCACTTGGAAAAGATTCTGCCACGATTAACGGTTATTTAACAGACAAGAGAAAAGTTTTTTTGGATAGAGATATCTCCGGACTATATACTCCTGGTTCTATTGTAAAACCATTTTTTGCCTTAGGCGCGCTCGCTGAAGGAGTGATAGATGCAAACAAAAAAATCCTTTCCACCGGCTCTATTTCCATTCCCAACCCATATTTTCCCGATCAAAAAACCGTATTTAAGGACTGGCGGGTGAATGGTTGGACAAATATGATGGAAGCGATAGCTGTTTCTTCGGACATTTATTTTTATGAAGTTGGCGGGGGGTTTCAAGACCAAAAGGGTCTGGGCATCGCCAATATTGAAAAATATGCGAGACTTTTCGGTTTTGGAGATAAAACTGGCATTGATTTGCCGGATGAAAAAGTAGGGGTTATCCCGAACCCGGAATGGAAAATAAAAATTTTTAAGGGGGATCCGTGGCGTATTGGAGACACTTATCATACCGCCATTGGGCAATACGGCTTTCAGGTGACACCTATTGAAATGGTTCGCGCTGTTGGAGCTATCGCGAATAATGGAAAACTTTTGACACCGCATTTGGTGCTCGGTGATATTGAAAAAGAAAATCAATTTTCAAAACTTGATTTTGATCAGACACATTTTGATATCGTACGAGAGGGGATGCGTGGCGCGGTGACTTTTGGTACAGCCACTTCTTTAAATGTCCCCTATGTAAAACTTGCCGTTAAGACAGGTACCGCTCAGCTGGGTATTAATAAAAATAAAGTGAATTCCTGGGTTATAGGATTTTTCCCATACGAAAATCCTAAATACGTTTTTGCGATAATGATGGAAGCGGGGCCAAATACCAATTCGGTCGGTGCTTCATCCGTCATGCGACAACTCTTGGATTGGATGTCTATAAACACTCCGGAATATTTCGAATAATTTGCCTTTGACTGCTTGTATTGATATAATACTTTTATGCGAAAAGCACGAATCTTGCTCATCTTGGGCGTTTGGATTACATTAATACCATATACCGGTTTTCCGTATTCCTGGAAAGACGTTTTGACGACTCTCTCCGGATTTATCCTTGTTTATTTCAGTTATATAATTTATAAAGAATATAAAGCGAAACAAAATACTAAAACTTTCGACAATTTTATAGAGAATAGTGATTTTGGCGCGAACGAAAAACAAATGGATGGTGTAGCTGAAATCGAAATCACAGAAGAACGGGAAAATACAGAATTGTCCGACGAAGAAATTTAAATATGGAAAATTTTTCTAAAACAAGGCAATACCTGATCACAGTTTTTTTTGTGATTCTATTTTTTGTTTTAGGTGTTTACGTTGGAACAAATAAACGCCCCGAAATAGAAAAGATCACCGGGATTTCCGGAAAAGAGACCGCCGTCACTACCAATACTGATTTTTCTCCATTTTGGAAAGCTTGGAACACTATTAATGAAAAATCGCCAAACGCCGACAAGATTACTGACCAAGACAGGGTATATGGGGCAATTTCAGGTCTAGTAAGCTCTCTAAATGACCCTTATAGCGTCTTTTTCGCCCCTGACGAAGCTAAATCTTTTGAGGAACAAATAGCCGGCAATTTTGAAGGTATTGGAATGGAGGTCGGTATGAAGGATAAAATTTTGACCGTTATCGCTCCGCTCAAAGATACTCCGGCCTATAGAGCAAATCTAAAATCCGGCGATAAAATTTTGAAAATTGATAAAACCGTTACCTCCAATATGGGCATAGAAGATGCCATAAAATTGATCCGCGGGCCCAAAGGAACCACGGTCACACTTACTATTTTCCGGGAAGGGGAAAAAGCGCCAAGAGATATAAAAATTGTCAGAGATACTATTAACATACCCACCTTGGATACAGAACTTCGTCCCGATAGAATTTTTGTGATTAAACTTTATAGCTTTGATGCTAACTCTGCGAGGTTATTTCGAGACGCTATGAGGCAATTTGTAGATGCCAAAACGGATAAACTTTTATTGGATTTACGTGGTAATCCGGGCGGATATTTAGATTCAGCGGTAGATATGGCCAGCTGGTTTCTTCCAAGCGGTAAAACCGTGGTCACTGAAGATTATGGGGATAAATTAACACCTAAAATATACAGAAGCAGGGGTTATGATATTTTTACCGACAAACTAAAGTTTGTAATTTTAATTGATGATGGTTCGGCTTCCGCTTCAGAAATTTTAGCTGGCGCGATGCAGGATAATAACCGAGCAAAAATCGTCGGTACGCAAAGTTTCGGCAAGGGTTCAGTACAAGAGGTCATTCATCTTACTCCGGACACTTTACTCAAAATAACGGTGGCTAAATGGCTCACTCCAAACGGAGTTTCTATTTCTGATAAAGGACTCACTCCGGATTACAAAATAGAGATTACTCAAAAAGATTTTGATTCAAAGATTGATACCCAGATGGACAAAGCCGTAAGTTTGTTGCTAAACTGGAAATAATGCGTGTAATATTTTTACAAGATGTACCCAGGGTGGGGAAGAGGCATGATATCAAGGAAGTGAATGACGGTTACGTTATGAATTTTCTTGTGCCCCGAAAACTGGCTACTCCGGCCACTCCTAGTGCTGTTGCCGAATTGGAAAAACGCAAAAAAAATATTGAGATTGAAAGGGAAGTGCAAATGGATTTATTGTTGAAAAATTTGGAAGAGATAAAAGGTAAAATTGTTGTTATTAAAACAAGAGCGGATGAAAAGGGGCATTTGTTTTCCGGAATTAAAAATAAAGAGATTGTGGGAGAAATGCATAAACAGCATCACGCCGAGATCGCCGAAGAATTCATTGTTCTCGAAAAACCGATAAAAGAGGTGGGGGAATTCAATATCCCAATTCACATTAAGGGCAATAAGTCTTCGTTTACATTGAGAGTTGAGAAAGAATAAAAAAATCCCCTAGTGGGGATTTTTTTATATTACGTTAACTACTTTCTTGACTGCAGTGCGACCATGGAAGGAGGTCTTGCGCTTAGAACCGAATTTGACTGTGCCTGGCTTTAGGGCAAATAGGGTATGATCTTTACCTACAGATACGTTTGTACCCGCCATTATAGCCGTACCACGCTGTCTGACGATTATAGAGCCTGCTTGAGCCATTTGCCCGTCAGCAAGCTTAATACCGAGGTATTTTGGGTTTGAGTCTCTTAAGTTTTTGGCGGTACCGCCAGCTTTTCTATGTGCCATATTGCTGTTATATACTTAAATGCTAAAATTAAACGTGTAAGGAGTATAACCAATTATATGGAAAAAATCAAGCAATTTCTTGATAGTGAGCATGGGAAGGACATTTTGATAGTTGTTATAGTTATTTTAGTCGGCTTAGGTTCATTTGAACTGGGTAGACTATCCAAAGAAAATGGCCCTTCGGGGGTAAAAATCGAATATCAGGATCAAAATGAAAATCAAACTGCCAGCGCCGTATCTTCTGTCGAATCAGTAAATAAAACAGCTCCCTTGATTCAAAGTTCAAATGTCGCCGGGAAGAACTATTTTGCCTCGAGTAGGGGAAGTAAATATTATTCCATCGGCTGCTCAGCGGGTAAAACTATCAAGCAAGAGAATAGAATATACTTTGGAACCAGCGACGAAGCCGAACGGGCAGGGTATATGCTTTCTAGCTCATGTAATTAAAATTCTGAAGTTTATATTGCGTGTCGCACAATATATGTTTGCGACGCATAATAGAGTTAAAGGACTGAAAGGCCCTTCCCTGGCTATTGTCCAAAATTGGGTTGAGGCATCATATTTTGCAACTTGCCAAAACTGCCATTTTTTATACTGGAGATAAAAGGTAAAATAAAATTATTCCAAACATCATTCAATGGTTTTTCTAAATAGCTAGCCCAGATATTTTTGGCCACTTCCCCGAGGTGGTTAATACTACTCTCCCCGGAAGAGTCGTCCGGAACAATTTTTACGCTGAGATGAAAATAGTTTAAGGCTAAAATGACCAACACCGCAAGAATAATAAATCCTAGGATACTGATACCGGCTTTTTTATTAAAATGGTCCATAGATTTTATCGGAGGACACTGGCAAAAAACGACTGGAACCAATAAATGACTCCGGAAACAGTTATGCCGAAATATTTCATTAAAAGCAAAGCAATGATAACGAGTATGATTATTTCTAAAAAACCGCCTTTTGTATTTTTTATTTTATTGTTCATACTGTTATTTTACCATTAATTATTAAAAAGTGGCAAATTATTTTACAACGGAGGAAGATAATTCATAGGATCAAGGTGCGCTCCCGTAGCTGAGATCGGCTGAATTAAAGTTTGGCCTTTATACGATTTACTTGGAAATGAATCTACTTTAACCCCACTTGAGACATATAAAGAAACATGTAAATGGGGTCCAGTTGAAGATCCTGTATTGCCACTATACCCTACCATTTGCCCTCTTTTTACTTGTTGCCCCTTAGAAACAGAAATTAAGGAAAGGTGACCGTATGTACTAGAAAGCCCATTATTATATTCAATGAAGATCCATTTGCCGTAGGAAGCTCCTGGACAGCATAAATCCGTATCCCCAGCCCCTTTAACGACCCCATCTGCCATAGCTTTAACTGGAGTGCCTATAGAGGCCCTAAAATCTGTCCCTCGGTGAAATCCACCCCATCTAGGAGCATAAGGAGAAGTGATCTTTATCTTTTCTAGGGGCCAACTCAACACTCTACCTTTTGGAAGCTTGGATGGATCTAAAATAAATTGAAGCTGAGCTTCATAATCACGCAGTTCTTTTTCAAAAGCATCACGTTGCGCAATTCTGTCTTTCAATAATTTTTGATAATTGGCTTCGTTATTTTTTGTCTGCTGCAAGAGTTTGTTTTTTTCATTAGTGTTTTGCACCACTATTTTTTGCTGGTCGGAAAGTTGGGTTTTTAGTTTGGTAAGTTCATTTTTTGCGGCAATGGTGGAGGTCCTGGTGTCTTCTAGGGCACTTTTAGTTTGTTTTAGGGTAACAATGTCTTTTCTCAATCTCTCACGTAGAGTGACGATATTGTCTATATCGTTCCAAATAACACTAAAATTGTTTTGTGACAACATATCTTCTACCAAACTTTTTTGTTCAGCTTCGTTGGTGTCCTTGATCCCGAGTTTAATGGAATCCAGATTATTTTCTATACTGTTTTCTTTTGTATTAATGTCCGAACTCAAGTTTTTTATTTTGAGATTTGTTTTATCAATTTTATTCTGAGTTACGGCAATATCGGCATTTAGTTTTTTTCTGGTTAAGTCGAGCTGTTTGATGGAGCTACTCAACGAACTTTTTTGTTGTCCCAAAGTATCCAGTTGCGTCTGGTAGGCGGAAATTTCTCGTTCGAGTTTGGCGATATCGTCATCTTTTTGATTTATTAGATTTTTAATCTCTTCCGCCGTTTGTGCATGAGAAAAAGCTACTGGTAAAGCAAATAAAAGAAAAAGAAATATTAGGTTAAATAGCTTTTTGTAGTCGTGATATAGTTTCATTTTTACCTATTATGGAGGCGATAATAAATGGGTCTGGAGATTTATCGACCCCTGATAGGGCATACCGCACCGGATGGAGGAGCTCTCCCCTGCTTTCCATTGTATCTGCAAGCTTCATTAGGGAGTCCTTTATATTTTCTTGTGAAAAATTATTTTCTTCTAATTCAATAAGCGCCTTAATTGCTAATTCTAAATTATTTTTTATTTTTTCCACAGAAACACTTTTGAAAGTAAGTTTTTCTTTATTGATATCGGGTGCTTTAAAAAACAGATCTAACTCCCCTCTCGCCACCATGTCTTTGATATCTCCCCACTTGGAAATGCGTTCTAAGATTACTGGCACAAGTTTTACTTCGCGCATATTCTCTGGTAGCCATTCTAAAATATTTTTTTCAATTTCTACTATTGGTAATAATTTTATATGCTCTTTGTTTATCCAATTTAATTTTTCTATATTGAAAACTCCCCCGCTTTTTTGGACTTTTTCTAAACTAAATTCTTTTAGTAATTCATCTAAGGTGAAAATCTCTTTTTCGGTACCGGGATTCCAGCCAATCAAAGCCAGAAAATTCAATATCGCTTGGGGTAAATAACCCAAATCTCTGTATTCTAAGGTGGCCATAGCCCCATGCCTCTTGGAGAGTTTTTGTTTGTCGGGAGACAATATGAGTGGTATGTGCGCATATTCTGGACGCTCTCCGCCAAGCGCTTCTAAAATTAGAATTTGTCTAGCGGTATTTGAGACGTGGTCTTGTCCGCGGATAACATGAGTGATACCCATAGTTATATCATCTACAACAACAGCAAAATGATAAAGTGGGGTTTCTAAATCCTTGGCAATTACAAAATCTTTTAAATCGGTCGTGTCAACTTCTATTTCACCTAAAACTAAATCGTTAAATTTTATTTTTTTATTTGGGTTTTTAAATCTTATTACTTCACTTCTATCCCCTTCTTCTTTTATTTCTTCCTTAGAAATATACGCGATATTTTCGTCGATTAATTTTTGTAGATTTTTTTTATATAAATCCGTTCGTTCCGATTGTCGAAAAAATTCATCGTAGGTCAAACCTAACCATTTAAAAGACTCTATAATATCGTCTTCAAATTCTTTCTTGGAACGTTCTTTGTCGGTATCTTCAATACGCAGAATGAACTTGCCGTTATTTTGCTTGGCATATAAATAATTATATAGTGTAGTGCGCACAGACCCAATATGAAATAACCCCGTAGGGGATGGTGCCATTCTTGTGACTATTTTAGGAGACATAATGCTATTTTAGCATCTATTTCTCGTGGCTCAAAGCGATATCTACAAGTTCGCGGGCGATTTTTTGGGCTGCACCGGGATGGCTGAAGGTCTTGGCATTTTGCGCCATTACCTGGTAACCGGTTTTGTCACCAATAATTCTTTCAACTTCAGAACATAAAATGTTGGCCGTCATATTGTTCTCTTCAATCACACTACAAGCCCCCGCTCGCGCATAACTGAATGCATTTTTCTTTGAGTGGTCTCCATTGGAATTATTAAACGGTACTAAAATCGAGGGTATCCCCCAAGATGCTATCTCGAACAAGGTCGATCCAGCGCGTGAAATAATAATTGTCGCCGCTCCGGCAGCCATTTTCATTTGCAAAACATTCAAAAAAGCAAAAGGTGTATATCTGGATTTAAGTTTATTGTTGGCGAGCACCACTTCCGCCTGCCCGGAAGTAGTAGTGAAATTTTTGACTCCGGTTTGGTGAATAATTTGATAACTTTTTATTAATGTAGGTAGCGCATCGAGAATAGCGTTGTTGATTAACTCTGCTCCCTGTGAACCTCCGATTATAAAAATAACCGGCAAATCCGATTCAAGTTTAAAATAATCAAGCGCTTCTTTTTTAGATGCCGGACTTTCAATTTCAGCTCTTATGGGCTGACCCGTCCAAGCAGTTCGTTCTTTTGGAAAATATTCACCCGCTTCGGGAAAGGAAATGGCTATTTTCCTTGCAAAATGTCCAGACCATTTATTAACCTTTCCTGGGCTGCAGTCTGATTCATGAATCAACAATGGAATTCGTAAAAGACGAGCCGCAAAAACGGTTGGGAATGAAGCATAGGCTCCTTTACTAAAAACCACATCCGGATAAATTGAAAATAATTTATAAATACTATTAATCACGCCAAAGAAAGTTTTGAAGAGATCAGATATGTTTTTCAAGGAAAAATAAGTGCGTATTTTCCCTGCGCTTATTGCTTCAAAAATCATTCCGTTTTCTAGAAGTAGTTCCCGGTCATACGGATCATCTGAAATATAATAGAGCTGAACTCCGATAATGTTTTCATTGTCTATTATTTGGTTGACTTTTTGGGCAACAGCGATAATTGGATAAAAATGTCCGCCTGTCCCTCCGCCTGTAAAAACTATTTTCATATTGATTAAAAAACTAAGCTGTTATTTTTGAAATTTAGAGACATTCAACACAATACCTATAGCCATCAGATAAACCATTAATGAAGTGCCCCCTTGGCTCATAAAAACGAGTGGCACACCGGTTAACGGAAGAACCCCGGAAACGGAGGCAATGTGCATAAATGACTGCACAGTAATGAGTATAACAATTCCATAGGCCAAAAGTCCACTAAAAACGTCCGGCGCGCGACCGCCAATCCTAAATCCGCGCAATAAGAAAAGCAGATATAAAAATATCGTGACGCAGGCCCCGACAAAACCCAATTCTTCACCGGTAACGGCAAAAATAGAGTCCCCTTGTGGCTCGGGTAGGTAACTGAACTTCTGCACGCTTTGGCCAAAGCCTCTTCCGAAAATTCCACCGGAACCGAGGGCTATGAGAGACTGCTGTATCTGATACGAAGACCCCTGCGCATCTTCTGCTGGATTAATAAAGGTCTTTACTCGATCCTGCAGATAAGGGGTGAAATAAACTAAACCACCAAGTAAAAAAACCACTCCTAGTCCGGCACCAAAAATATATTTAATCGGAACACCTGAAAGAAATAGCATTGAGAGACCGGTAATAGTTATTAAAATGAAACTTTTAGTGTCCGGCTGTTTAAACAAAACGAAGGCAATTACCGCTAGCATAATACCAAACGGTAAAACCCCAAAACGAAAATCCGACACTCTAGTTTTCACCCAGGACAGCCAAGCGGCAAAATAGATCACAAAGCCGAATTTTAAAAATTCAACCGGCTGAAAATTAATTGGTCCTATTTGTATCCACCTTTGCGCTCCGCCATGGCTCCAGCCAAAACCGGGAATAAATACTGCTGCAGTTAAAAGAATGGAACCAATAAAAATCAGAAAGGAAAAATTGCGCCAGAATTTGTAATTTATTTTTGAACAAATATACATTCCGGACAGGCCTAAGCCTAGGCCTAATACCAATTGACTAAAAAGTATGGAGTAGAAAGTTTTTTCATTCTTGGCTAAAACTCCCAAGGATGCAGAGACGAACATCCCCACACCAAAAATAAGAAGTAAAAAAATAATTATTAGAAAAACTCGATCAACTTTTTTTTCTTTCATCTACTTTGCACCTTTATCTGCTTATAATTACCAAAATAATCCCAACAATCGAAAACATCACGGAGAGAATCCAGAAACGCATCGTGACTCTATACGATGACCAACCCATAGCTTCAAAGTGGTGATGCAGTGGGGCTAATTTGAAAACTCTCTTCCCTCCCCTGAATTTTTTTGAAAGAAGTTGAATTATTACCGAACCGGTTGTAATCACGAGTGGCAGAGCGACAATGGGTAAAATCAAAACTGAATCCGTTAAAAAAGCGAGGGTGGCCAAGGTAATAGTGAGCCCCATTATCCCGGTCTCTCCCATATAAAATCTGGCTGGCGGAACATTAAACCAAAGAAAAGCCAAAATAGCTCCGGTAATAACTCCGGAAAAGGCCGCAAGGTCGATTTGATTGTTGGCGAGCGCTATCACCGCATAGGCGCCGAAAATAGATGCCAACACCCCACCGGAGAGTCCGTCTATGCCATCAATAACTCCACCGGAAAAAGTAGCCAGGGCCACCAACATAAAAAACGGAATAATCAGAGCGCCAATATAAATTTCTCCACCAAATGGAATATGAAAAGAATTCACTCCCAATTTATAAAAAAACCACCAGCCGATCAAAAAAGACATGGCAGCTACTAGAAAAATTTTCCAATTACGCCAAGATTTATCGTCACGCGCAAATTTACCTTGTCCATAAATTTGAATCAGGTCATCCCATAGTCCGATGAGTGAACCTAGAAACAAAGTAAAGAAAGGGATAAGTGTTTGATTACGACTCAAGAAATTCATTTTTTCAGAATTATCCGAAGGAAAAAAAATAGAACCAAAATAAAAAATCAGTGTCGTTAGGAGTACTGAAAACCAGATAAGTATCCCCCCTACCCGCGGGGTATGCAACTCTTCTTGCTCATTGTGTATTTTTTGAAAGTCCGAAGATGGCACTCCCCCATTTCTGGAATATTTTTTCCACATTTTGTATTTATAGAAAAAATGCGTCGCCACCGGGGTTAAAAATATGCCTAAAAAGAAGGCGAGTGTCATCGGTATTGAAATTTTAATTAAGTTCAAAAGCATAGCTGTATCATATCATTTTAACCTTTTTTAAGAAATACCTAATAAACTTCAGCTTGATAGCATTTTTCGCAATATACTATTTCCGGGCGATCAGGCGGGTAGCTGGTTTCGAATTCACTTTTGCACTTCCTTTCGTGATGCGGGTGTTTTTTATCACACATGCAAACGCGATGCCAAAGCTTTAAAGGATTTCGCTGTTTAACTCGTGCCTGATAACGACAAGAAAAACATCGACGTGGAATCGGAATTTTCATTTTCTGGTAAAAAATTAATTCGTTCTGGACGATTTTATAATTCCTGTTACATTCTATGCATTTTAAAACTTCGTTTAAAATATTTTCAGAAATATCATTTATTGATTCAGGTATACTTTCTGGTTTTAATGTTTCTTTACCAGTAGTTTTCTGAATATTATCTTGCCAATTATATCCCCTGCTCAGAGCCTCCTCACGCGAAAGTGACAGAAGCTCTGGTGCATAAGTTTCGTTGTAGCCGAACGGTGAAAGTTCGATTGGATAAAATTCCCCATATTTATAAATATTTCCTATTTTATCGACATAAGGTAAAGAATTCATTTGATCTCTAATCTTCGGAACTAAATTTTCATATTCTTCTTTAGAGAATTGCTTGTTGAAAATACAATATTTAGCATTACGCAAACCCACACAACCAAAAACGTGTTTACAGTTATGGCAATGTTGAGAATACTGAATGTCTTGGCTTTTTACTGAGAAAAGTCCAAACCGGTTAAGTTGTGAATGGTCTCCAACAACGCACTCGTAGCATTCTGACGCTCCTCCAGTCATTGATAAGTCATAAGAATCTTTGTCAGGGTTTGAACCATCTCCGAAGAATTCGCAGTAACTACACTTTTCAGCACTTTTACCGTAAAAACATGTATTTAAATATTTTGAGAACGAATTCATGTCACCTGTTGTGTTAACACAATTTAAATTATTAGGACCCTTACGGGGATACGCCAAAATGAATTCGTCGTATTCTTTACGAGCTTTTTCAACACCCGAATATGTATCTAATCGATACTCTGCTATGATTTTATCATATTCTTCTTTTGTGTATTCTTTGTTTTTAAAATGATATTTTTTACCACGTAATCCACTACACATGAAACAATTCATGCAATTATGACATTCATATAAAAATTGAGAATCAATACTAGATAGACAAATTTCCGAGTATTTCACTTGATAGCATTTTGAAGTTATAAAACATTCATACAACCATTCTGATGTAGTTCTAATAACATTAGAATCTAAAATATTTTTACCTGCCAAGATAAAAAAACTATACATTACATTTTCAACATACCATCCCGAAAAACACATATAGCAATTTTTTGAAAACCACCAATCGTGTGTGTATTCACAGTTTAAGCTTGCAATGCCGTCGTCATTTACGATAGCCATATGGGGAACTTTTTGCACCAATTCTCGAAACTGCGAAAAAAATGGTTTCGAAAAATCATAATCAACTCCAAAACTTTTTGGGTCCCACTTGTCACTCCACCAGCATTTATTGCAGTGGATCGTAAGCCCAGAATCGGGTGAATAAATAGATATGACAGATTTACCGCAGAGATCGCATTTTCGATTATAGAGCGACATATTGTTCCTCCAAGCCCAGCGTCTCTGCCTCCTGCAATCTGGACAAAAAGTCGGCGGAGGAACTTTTATTTTTTCATAAAATCCAAAATCATCCGGCTCGATTACGAAGTCCTCTTTACAGTTCTGGCAAACTTTAATTTCCGCCTTCATTTAGTAAATTGTACCAAAATATGCTATTGTTTGCGAGTGAAAAAAGATATTATAAAATACATTTTTCCTTTGGTTTTGTTGGTAGTTATTGGCGGAATGATGATAAATTCCTCAATTTCAGCGTTAAAAAAACAAAAAGAGGAAGAAATTATTAAGCAAAAAATATTAATTGAGCAACAGCTTGAAAAAGACGCAGAAACGAGGCTTTATTTGTTGGGTAAATTTGACCCAAGTGAGGAGGAAGATTTTGTGCACATCCCAAAAGAATACAACATGAGCGGATACCCGACGTATTTAAGAAAGGAAGCGCTGGAAGCCTTTATTCAAATGGCAGAAGCAGCGAAAAAAGAAAATGTGGACCTGCAGATAGTTTCCGCTGTTAGAAATTTCAATTCTCAGAAAAAGATTTGGGATGATAAATGGATAGGCGTTACTCCCGTAGACGGGAAAAAATTAAATGAATCTATCCCTGATGGTCAGGAAAGATTTAAGAAAATTTTGGAATACAGTTCCGTCCCTGGCACTTCCAGGCATCACTGGGGCACAGACATAGATATCAATATGACAGTCCCCTTCTATTTCCAAACCGAAGCAGGCAGGAAGGTATATGAATGGCTCGTAATAAACGCCGCGGGCTTCGGATTCTGTCAGCCGTATACCGCAAAGGGTCCAGCTCGCCCCGCCGGCTACAATGAAGAAAAGTGGCACTGGTCCTTTCTTCCTCTTTCAAAAAAGTTTACCCAGGATTATGCGAGATTAATCACCATAGATGGCATCAATGGTTTCAACGGTGACGAAAACGTCAAAAATATGAACTTAATAAACGACTACGTTCTTGGCATTAACCCTGCGTGTCTGTAATTCCCCCATTTACGCCATGGCTGATATGTAAATTAGTAGACTTCTTGCTGATAACATTTTTCGCAGTAAACAATTTCCGATCGGTCTGGGGCATAAGTTGTTTCAAATTCGTTTTGACATCCTTTGTTCATACATTCTCTATGCCAGAGCTTTAAAGGATTTCTCTGCTTCATTCTCTGATAACGTCTGCAATTGGGACACAGCCTTGGTAAAGGCAAATTCATTCTTCGATAGAATTTTAGGTCATCCGGAAAAATTTTAAACGCGGTCATGCAATCTTCTTCGCATTTCCCATCATGCTCACAAGCAATTACTTCGTCTAAAATTGAATCTTTTATTTCGTTAATGCTGTCGGGAAGCTCTCCTACTTTTTTTGTGATTCCATAATTTCTTTCTTTGGTTGGTTTCCAGTTATATCCTTTCGCTATAGCTTCCTCTTCATTAATAGGAAAATATTCATGAGCAGTGGTTTCATTATAACCAAAAGGTGAAAACTCTAGAGGGAAAAATTCTCCATATTTGTATACTCTGCCCTTCTTGTCAACATATGGCATGTCGTTCATGTGTTTAATAAGTTTTGGAACTAATTCTTCATATTCTTCTTTTGTGTATTGTTTATTCAAAATGCAGTATTGTTTTTTCTTTAATCCCACGCACCCAAAAACGTCAGAGGCGCCGGAAATTGTAATGCTGTAATGTACATTTTTTGAATTATTCCACACACCCCATCCAGACCTCACATTGTATATTCCCCTTCCGCTTTGCAAGCATTCATTTACTAGTTCAGTATTGTCTCCGTAGTGAGTAAAATCATAAGTAGTTTTAACTGGACCATTGGAAACAAAGGAGCAAAATTTTGAATCTTCCAAATTAGAGCACCCAAAACACACTTTAGCGTTTTTGGAATGTTCCAAATAATCTCCCGTTACGTTCAAATTCTGCACTCCAAAATAATATTTTTTGGGAAATTTTTTCCAAAATTCATATGCTTTTTCTTTTAGTACAACGATATTTTTATGGGAGTCCATTCCGAAAGATTTTAATTTCTTTTCATATTCTTCTTTAGTATATGGTTCGTTCCAAATATGATAACTTTTTTTGTGGAGATTTACACAACCAAAACAATTATTACATCCGCGAAGGCCATAAGAAAAAGATACATCTACGCAATCTTCACAATTTTGTGAAAATACGGTTTGGTAGCAATTTATACAAGTCACAACTCCGTAGCACAATTCACATTTCCGAGCCATCGTGATGTCTAGAGAATCTTTTGAGTGAAAAACTCCACTTCCATAGGAAACATTTTCATCAAAAGTTCCATCATGAAGCAAATAACAATTTCTCATGTCATTTGCCATATTGCAGTATTGAGAGTTAATCATAGTGCTACCGGCGGTGTAAAGATTTGGCGAAGGTATTTTGTGAAAAAGTTCAAAAAATTGAGCAAAAAAAGATTTCGAAAAATCTACGTCCATCCCATAATCTAACCCTTCCCATACATCTCCCCACCAACATTTATCGCAATAAACATTCATCTTTACTTCTGTGTTGTAAATAGAAATCATTTTCTTTTTACATGAATCACACTCCCTGTTATAAAGACTTTTCTCATTTCTCCACGCCAGACGCCTAATCAACCGACATTCCGGACAAAATGTCGGTGGCGGAACTTTTATTTTTTCATAAAATCCAAAATCATCCGGCTCAATCGTGAAGTCGTTTTTACAGTTCTGGCAAGTTTTATTTTCAGCCTTGTATTCCATGCTAATAAACTTCTTTATTATAACAACTCTCGCAATAAATTATCTCTGGTCTTTCGGGGGCATAGCTTGTTTCGAATTCATTTTGGCATTCTTTTTTCATACACTTTCTGTGCCAGAGCTTAAATGGATTTTCTAATTTAAAGCGCGCGCTGTTTCTGCAGTAAAAACATTTGCGCGGAATTGATATGGAGTGTTTTTTATAAAAAAGAAATTCATTTTGCACAATTTTGTAATTTCTTTTGCATTCAACACAAGCAAGAACTTCTTTTAGTATCGATTCGTCAACATCTAAAATAGAATCGGGAATTTTGTCCGCACTTATAGTTTCCTGCCCGGTTGTTTTTTGTATTTTATCCCACCACTTGAATCCTTTCTTAAGTGCTTCTTCTTTGGATAGTGGAAAATATTCTTGTGCCATTGTTTCGTTATAACCAAAATTAGACATTTCAGCCGGAAAAAATTCTCCGTACTCCCCTGTTTTTTTCATGTGCTCAATAAGTTTCTCGCGCAATTCTGTATACTCTTCTTTTGTATATTCTTTATTTAAAATGCTGTATTTTCCAGAACGGATTGCCGAACACCCAAAAAGATGTTTAGAAGAGTGACAATTCTCAGTATAAGTTATTTCCTGGCTTTTGAGAGAATAAATACCAAAGAGTGTTCTATAAGCATGGTCGGAAGTAAGGGATTCGTAACATTGCTCGCATTTTCCTCCGGGGGACAAATCGTAACTGTCCTTAATCCACATTCCTCGCCATTGGTATCTAGTATTTTCACATTCAAAGGCCATGATACCGTTTTTTACATTTTTACTATTTATAATGCAATCTCCAGTAGAATCAGTAGAGTTCCGTATATTTGCAAAACGCTTTGGCTCTTTTATTAAAAAGTTTTTAAACTCCTCTTTGGTTTTCTTGTAGCCAGAATACGTATCTAAACGATAACTTTTAATAATTTTCTCGTATTCTTCTTTTGTGTATTGTTTATTTAAAATACAATAGCTTTTCTGTCGTAGATTAGTACACATAAAGCAATTTGAGCACCCTTTTGAATCGTACATAAAAACACAATCTGTAAGACCACTTGAGTAGTAGCAATTTCTGCAATTATAAGAGTGCTCGGTAAAAATACACTCATGCAGTTTCTGTGCGTGAGTAAAAATATCCATTACATCCACGAGATCTCGTGCTTGTGGCCCTCCGACAACATAATAGTACATTATATCTTCGCTGTACCAACTCATCGCACCCATGTAAGCGTTTTTAGCAAAAGTTGTGTTTTGAGTGTATTCGCAATTGACGCTTCCAACCCCATTGTCATTAAACATTGCGGGCAAAGGGACTTTGTCTTGTAATTCCCGAAATTGCTCAAAAAATGGTCTGGAAAAGTCTATGTCTCGACCATAACTTTTTGGATCCCACTTATCGCTCCACCAGCATTTATTGCAATACACAGTCAGTGGTTTATCTTGATGATAAAGAGATATTATTTTCTTGCCACACAAATCACAGGAGCGATTATAAAAACTTAAATCATTACGCCACGCTAGCCTTCTTTGTAGTCTACACTCCGGACAGAATGTCGGTGGCGGAACTTTTATTTTTTCATAAAATCCAAAATCATCCGGCTCAATCGTGAAGCCTTGCTTACAATTCTGGCATATTCTTTTTTCACTTTTGTATTCCACTTTAGTTAACTAAGGTAACTAATCAGAGAGTGCTTCTGTTTCTTCTTCCAGATTTTTTGCGGCGATGTTGATACCGTTTAATACTTCAGCATAATCGGGTAATTCTTCGACGGATTTCACGCCCATAAAGGAGATAAGTTCGAAGCTGGGTTTGTAGATATAACGTCTGTTATCTTTCGGATCTAGGGTTTTTTCTATGAGCCCTCGCACAGAAAGCGCACGAAGAGTAAAACTCGAGTTTACTCCGCGAATATAATCAATCTCAGCTCGGCTCGCGCCATTTTTATATAAAACTATGGAAAGGGTTTCTAGTGATGCCTTGGAAAGTTCTTTATTCAATTCTTCTTTTTGCAGATTTTCAATTAGTTTACTAAATTCCGGTGCTGTTCCTAATGTGATTTCATTATTAGTCTCCAGTAAGACAATTCCCCTGCCCTCTAAATTATTTTTTAAATTAAAAATCGCGTCTTTGATTTCTTCTTTGGAAACTTTTAAAATATCTTCTAATTTTTTTATAGAGACCGGTTCGCCTTTAAAGAAAAGCACTGCTTCTAATTTTTGTTCTAAATTATTCATTGGTTTTGATTTTGCGAAATCATGTCGCGTAATCGTCCACTAAAGCGCGACCTCGACTTCGAGTTTTTCCATTATAATATCTCCTCCACCCTCTTCTTGTATCGCATCTATAAAACCACCACGTACCATCTCGAGCATTGCGAGAAAGCCGACGATTACCGTGATTTTTTCTTCTTTAGTGTACACATCTTTTTGCCCGTGCAAATCCCTGAAATTCATTTTGAGAGAATTTTTGATGCGTTCAGTCAAATTGTCGATCATTTCTTCGAGACTAATAACTTTTCGTACCTCAACTTCCGGCAAAAACACTTTTTTCGGCATCGCGCCGAGAGCATTTTGCGCGAAAGCCATCATGCTCTCCTTGGTAATCTGCACGTCCGGCAAAAATACCAAAAAATTATTCTTGCGTTCGAGCGGAGCGAAAATTATTTTTTTACCAAAATTACTTTTGATATTTCCGCCAAGTCTTGTAAAAAGTTCATAAAGGCGGAGCCTTTCTTCTAAACTCTTAATATCACCCTCTTCCTCGCTCGTTAAATCCAGATTCGGCAAAAGTGATTTTGATTTAATTAAAAGTAAAGTCGAAGCTACGAGCACAAAACTCGAAATCTCTGCAGGGCTCAAACCGCCCATTTTGTTCATATGCGCAAAGTATTCTTCGGTCACCTGCGCCAAAGATACGTCATTTATGTGCAGTTTATGCTTCTCAATTAACTCCAAAAGAAGCCCAAACGGGCCCTCAAAGGAAGCGGTTTTTATAGTATAACTCTGGTGGTCGTTTTGGGTTTCCACCCTTATATGTTAACATTTCTTTATGAAAAATAGAAGTGTCCGACTTTCGAAAAACATAACCCCGATTGAATATGATATCGAATTAAAGCCTGATTTGGAGAATTTTACTTTTGCCGGGATAGAAACAATAAGTTTAAATATTTTAAGCAAGACGAAAACAATCACTCTCCACTCTAAAGAAATTGACATTGAGACTGTAGATATTTCTGGGAATTTTGCGAAAATCTCTTATGATAAAAAGTCCGAGACAGCTATATTTACTTTTCCAAAATTTATCCCTGTCGGTAAAAATAAATTGACACTTGTTTTCCGTGGAATCTTAAATGACAAAATGCGTGGGTTTTACAGAAGTTCGTATATAGTCAAAGGTAAGGAATGTTTTATGGCCACCACGCAATTCGAAGCCACGGATGCGAGACGAGCATTCCCCTGCTTTGACGAACCGGCGCAAAAAGCTATTTTCAACATTTCTCTCGTAGTGCCCGAAGACAAAACCGCAATTTCGAACACTTTACCCGTTTCCGTCGCGGAACACAGCGCGGGCTTAAAAGTGATGACCTTCTCCCCGACCCCAAAAATGTCCACTTATCTCTTGGCATTTATCGTCGGAGATTTTGAATATTTGGAATCTAAAACTAAAAATGGTGTACGTGTGCGCGTTTATACCACTCCGGGCAAAAAGCACCAGGCGAAGTTTGCCCTCGACTGCGCCATAAGAACTTTAGAATTTTACGAGAAATATTTTGACATTCCTTTCCCCTTACCCGCACTCGACATGATAGCTATTCCGGACTTTTCTTCCGGTGCCATGGAAAACTGGGGCGCCATCACTTACCGCGAGAGCGCGATCCTCGTAGATGAAAATAATTCTTCTGCGGGAAACAAGCAATGGGTAGCACTTGTCGTCGCACACGAGCTCGCACACCAATGGTTCGGTAATTTAGTGACCATGGAATGGTGGACGCACTTGTGGCTTAACGAGGGCTTCGCTTCATACATTGAATACCTCGCCGTAGATAAACTTTTCCCTAAGTGGGATATCTGGACCCAATTTGCAACTGATGACTTAGGCCGAGCGCTCCGATTGGACGCACTCGCTACTACGCACCCAATAGAAGTAGAAGTGCATCATCCGAACGAAATTGGAGAAATCTTTGATGAAGTTTCATATTCCAAGGGTGCTTCCATCATCCGCATGCTGGCAGAGTATTTAGGCGAACTGAATTTTAGAAATGGACTCAGATTTTATTTAAAAAAACACAGTTATAAAAACACGGAAACCTTGCACCTCTGGCAAGCCTTTGAAAAAGTTTCCGGGAAATCAGTTTCTAAAATGATGCACAATTGGACGAGTCTTCCCGGCTACCCGGTAATCAAAGTAAATAAAGATTTGATAATGTCTCAGGAAAGATTTTTTACTAATCCTGTTTCAAAAATAAAATCTAGAGATAAAACAATTTGGAAAGTACCCATATCATTTGTAAATGAAAAATTTGTAAAATTAAATTATGGCGAAGAGGGATTTTATAGGACAGCATACAGTAAGGAGCTTCTGGAAAAATTAGTAAAGCCTGTTTTAAATAAAGAACTATCCCCGCGTGATCGGCTCGGCATCATACGCGATTTGTTTGCTTTGGCCGAAGCGGGCACGATATCGACGACTGATGCATTAGAATTTTTGCCTGCATATAAAAATGAAGATAATTATACCGTCTTCGTAGAAATTGCAACTGGCCTTGCTCGACTAGAACAACTTTTGCCGGAAAATAAACTTTTACAAAAACTTTCTCTTGATCTCTTCTCCCCCGTCGCTCACAAGCTCGGCTGGATGAAAAAGAAAAATGAAGCTCATGCAGACACCCTGCTCCGCTCACTCGCCATTTCTCGCGCAGGAAGAGCTGGCAATAAAAAAGTTATTGCTGAAGCTCGCAAGAAATTTCAACTTATACTTACTGGGAAAAAAGTATCTCCGGACATCCGCGGAGCGGTTTACAGCATAGTGGCAACATATGGTGGAACAAAGGAATTCAATCAATTTATAAATTTATATAAAAAAGAAACTCTACATGAAGAAAAAAATCGCATTGGCGGAAACTTGGGTGATTTTAAAAATCCTAGATTGTTAGAGAAAGCTTGTGAATTCGCAATGTCTAAATTCGTCCGCCGACAGGATACTATGGGCATCCTATCTTCTGTGGGGGCAAACCCTCTCGGACGAGATATCTGGTGGAGCTTTATTCAGAAAAATTGGAAGACTCTGGTCTCCCGTTATGGTGAAGGCGGGCTTAACCTCGCAAGGGTTGTAAAAGCTATAAGCGGTAGTGCAGAGCAAAAGCATCTAAATAGTTTTAAGAAATTCTTCGCCACCCACCCTGCTCCTGGCGCTTCTCGAGCCATCACGCAAGTCCTCGAGCGCCTCGAAGGCAACATCGTCTGGTTGAAACGAGATAAGAAAAAAATTGAGAAATTTTTATACAATCTTAATTGACAAATCAAATGAAAATTGTAGTATTTTGCTTGGTATGCCCCGTTACGCGCTGAGAAAGGAGAAGCACAATGAGGGCGAAAGTAAAGAAACTGCGAAAACAGCAGCGCAGGCAGCAAGAGTCCCTTCGGGTGCGTATGCGCCCAGGGGGTTCGGGAAAAGGCCCCAGCGGCACCCCCGTGCTGTTGAAGCCTGAGTTCACGACAGAACCCAAGAAAAATCCGTACGGATCTTCTGGAGAAATGAACTCGAACAGGAGGTGGTGCAGGGACTGCGACTGCTACCACTAATCGTCCATCTCTCCACATCGTCCCAGGCCACGCGCGTAGCGTGGCCTCTTGTATTCCAATTTTAAGATTTTAAGTAACTTATTTATATTATATATAATTTGACAATTGTTTAAAAAATGACATAGTAGCAAAAGAGAAAGAAGTGGAGCCGTGCTCCAAAGTTCCCGGGAATGTAACAAAAATCGGAGAAAAACGTGAGAAAATCAGCCGTAATTCTGGTCATCTTCGCACTGTTCGCGATCACCCTGAGCGCCCAGGAGGCCGAGGTTGTCTTCCTGCAGCAAACCCTCGTCGAAAAAGGCAAAACCACCCCGCGTCTCTTCGTCGACATCTACTCGTACGTCGGGGAATCGATGGGCGTGTGGGGAACCGGCTACGGCGAGAAACAGTATGCTTCCGCCGTCGTAGGCCCTTTCTGGGACCTCGCCACCCTGGGCGAGGATGGAGTGTTTCAGGTCGGCATCGCGGCCGGCGCCGAAGCGTTCCCCGACGAGAACACGGGAACTTACCGGTTCTACCAGCGTTACGCCGGTTTCGTTTATGCCGGTAGCGACAAGTTGTTCTCGGAAATCTACTATGAGAACGGCAAGTCGAAAGAAGGTTGGTTCCGAGCCGATCTTCTCTGGCAAGCACCGGGAGGGCGTTTCTCTCTCGGGGCGACACACCAGACGGGCGACGGCACGGGCCCGAAGTTGCAGTATTCCGTGCCAGAAAGCCCCTTCCGGATCTGGGTCGCACCCATGTTCGGAGAAGAGGAGAGCAAGCTCCTCGTGGGAATCGAGCTCGCCTTCCAGCGAAAGTAAGGAAGGCCAGCTCAAAGAGAGGCGGAGTCGTTTGCATACGGCCCGCCCCTTCTTTATTTCAGCTCCTAATTAATATCTACTCTTTCGACTTATCCACACCCCCACCGCTACTTTAGTTGACTAAAGTACTTTAGTTTGCTAAAGTGGCGAAATGAGTAAAGGGATGAATGAAAATACAAAGATAAAAACAGTCAAAATGATCCTGGGCATTGGTCCGAAGGTAGACTGGAAAACAAAGATCAACAAGCAGTTGGTCGCCGGCATTTTGGAGCTAAAAACCACCGATGAAGTGGAACGTTTCTTGCGTGACCTTTTAACCCCCGCTGAAATTAAAGAATTCGCTTCCCGCCTCGAGGCCGCTCGCCTACTCTCTCGCGATGTACAATACAACACCATCAGTGAATCTACCGGCCTTTCTTCCGCCACCATCGCCCGTATCGCCAAGTGGTTAAACGGCTCGCTCGGCGGCTATCGCCTTATCCTCGCTCGCCTATCTAGCGCCCATCATCACAATTCTTCCCAATTTAGGAAAGGATTGTCTTTGAACTGATAGTTTAGTTGTAAAAATATTTAAATTATTTTCAAACACAGCCCCTTCCTAAGTTGGAAGGGGTTTTGCGTTCCCCAAAACGCATGTTCTTTGAAAGGAGGAATTTCGTGAAAAAAACAAAAGTGGTGAGGTGCCGATTGTCGGGACGACGGATGAGCGCGCTTGAGATTGCGATGGATCGTGCTTTGGCACGAATCTTCAACAACCGCAACTCAGAAAATGAAACCCGCGTCCCTAAGAAAGCGAGGAAGAGCAATGGTGCACGAAAGAGACGAGCGAAAAGCAAGAAACACACTCTCTGAAGGGGCTCGTCGTCAATTCGAGATTCTTGAGTCCGTGGAGAAAGGGCAGATGGTGGCTGTTCCCAAGCTCTGCGAAGCGCTCGAATCTAACTCAACCTTCTTCTCGTTCTCGTGCCTTTCCGGAGACCATCTGAACAAGGAACTGGGATACAATCTCGGCATCTTGTTCACAGAACGAAGAATGCGGGCCACTGAGAAAATCTTTGAGCAGCTCGGATCAAGAATAATCGTCTTTATCGACGATACCGAGCCAATCAGGATATGGAGGTGGCCTACACCACAGGAAGAAATCACTGAGTGGTGCAGGATGGTGGTCGAGGACACTGCTGTGCCTGAGAGTTGGGATGTAAGACTCTGGTCCGAGACCGAATCCCTCTCTAGTCTCGAATACCAGAAGATCCTAGCAGAGGTCCGGAAACCCGAACATGCTCTTGTCGTGAGCCGACGCTTGGCCCACATGAGAGAATTCCCTAACAGGAAAATCAAGGACCTGCGAGGGAAAGAACTCGAGGACGCGGCGAGACATCGCGTAGCACACTACGCTCTTCAGGGTTTGGTATTAGAACAAATTATACCGAACGGAGTCCTGCTTCAGGCAGAGACACCGTGGGCGGTCAAGGACCCGCTCTACCAAACACTCAGAGTTTCTTCTCTACCCATAATCCATCCGTTCGAAGAAAGGAGATAGCATGAGAGATATTCATCGCTCGTGTGGCGGAATCCCGCTTCACTAGCAAACAGGGGGCGCCGAATCAACTTCGGTGCCCCTTTTTGTTAAATAAGTTATAATAAATTTATGAAAAAGAAAACACAAATATTTTTAATTCATGGAGGAAATACCTTTAGGAATGAAAAAGATTATTTAGATTACTTAAAAACAAGGAAAATTTCTCTACATAAAATTAAGTGGTCTGGTAATTATTTAGATGAACAGCTTGGCAAAAATTTTGAAGTAATTAAACCTCGCATGCCCTTTCAAGACAATGCTAAGTATAGGGACTGGAAAATATGTTTTGAAACCTATATACCTTATCTAAGAAATAATGTTATTTTAATCGGTACTTCATTGGGTGGAATTTTTCTTGCAAAATATCTATCTGAAAACAAATTTCCTAAAAGGATACTATCAACGTATTTGATCTGTCCACCTTTTGACAACAGCTTAATTGCTAAAGAGGAATTAGTGGGTGGTTTTAAGCTCAAATCTAACCTCTCCTTACTTGAAAAAAATTCTAAGAATTTATATTTATTATTTTCAAAAGACGATGAAATTGTTCCTCCGGCTCATGCTGAAAAATATAGAGATAAATTAAAAAATGCAAAAATTATTATCTATAAGAGCAAAAATGGGCATTTTAAAATAGCTAAATTTCCCGAAATTGTAAAAATGATAAAGAAAGATACTAAATAAAACACCTACCCCATCGCGTCTATTTTGGCAGCGACAATGAAATCGTTTTGGTGTAGGCCACCTATAGCGTGAGTCCAGAGTTCTAAAATAACTTTATTGTAGTGAATATGAATATCCGGATGATGCCCTTCTTCTTCGGCGACGTCAGCGACACGCTCGACGAAATTTATCGCCCCGATAAAATCTTTAAACTTATATTCTTTAGATATTTTCTTGGCATCCTCGGATAAATTCCAACCCGGAAGCTCGTCCGCATAGTCCTGCGCATCTCCCCTGCCTAGTGGCTGAATACTTGGATCCTCACACGGCACACATTTTTTCTTCAGCATATTGTTTTCTTTGTCACTAGACATTTAGATTTTCGCGCAAGCGAGCTATTTGATAAATACTAAACACCAGGACAATTGCCGCAACCCATTGTGAAAGTGAAAGCACTGTGTGATTTACAATAAAATCAAGCAAGATAGCCACGAACGGAAACGTGAGTTCAAGTATAGTCGAGATATGGACTGGGGTCTTGGCTAAGCCTTTATAGTAAATAAGAAGTGCAACCATGCCGGTAGAGACAGCAATTAGGGCTAAAAATCCGTATTGAGAAACTGTTGGTATCGCAAAAGCCCCATCGGCACGGCCCAACCATAACAATAACGGCAAAGAAATTATTAAAGTAAATAAAAATCTATAAAAAGTACTCACCTTAAAATCTATTTTACCTAAAAGCATTTTAGAAAAAGTCGTAGACGTGCCCCAGGCAAAGGCAGCTCCGAGGGCATATAGTGCGGCAATTATTGTGCCCTCTCCAGTATTCCAATTCACAACCCCGTTCGCGAAAGTAACAAAGTATGCAGAGATTATCGCGAGTAAGGCCCATTTGATGTATCGCGAATCTAATTTTTCTTTGAGGAAAATGCGGGCACTCGTGATAGCGAAAATTGGTTGTAATTTTTGTAAAAGAAATACTACAGAAATAGAAATAAAATGCACCTTGCCGAGAGCAGTTGTAAACCAAAGTGTCCCAAAAAGTCCGCTTAAAATTGCGATCAAAACTATGAGCCACCATTCTCTTTTTGAAAGTTTAGTTTCTAAAACATATTTAAATACGAATGGAGATAAAATAATGAGCCCAATCAGATGCTCAAAGAAAATAATAGTGATAGGTGGAAGTGTGTATAAATGCTGGCGAATGAGTCCATCAAAAGCCCACAACAACGCCGCAATGATGATAAAAACCGGACCCGTATAAGATGTGTTGTTTTCCATAGGGTTTAAGTTTAACACTTTTCTAAATCTTTCTCTATTTGTTTGATGAGTTCATTCTCTGTTTTGAATTTTTTAAATTTTCGGATAAATTTAACAATCTCAAACACAACTTCCTTGCCATAAGCATTTCCTTTGTAACCAATCAAATGGGCTTCAATCTTTAATAACCCATTTTTATCAAATGGGCCAATAATTATTCCGGCATTGTAGACTTTTCTCGAAAGCGTGACTTGACCGCGGTAAACTCCGAAAACCGGTTTTTTCTTTAGAGATGAAAAGTCCTTCGGGTCTATATTGATCGTCGGATAGCCGATTTTCTTGCCGTTACCATCTCCTCTTATAACTATGCCGGAGAATATGTATTGCATAAAATTATTTAGTACCCGTCACTGCTTAATTTATCGTCAATCCTATTCATATCACGAGGAAACATTGAGGCTTCGCGAACATTTTTGAGCCCTAGGAGTTGCATAGTAATTCGCTCAGCTCCGAAGGCAAATCCGCCTTCCGGTGGTACTCCGTATTTGAAAGCTTCCAGAAACATTTTGACTTTACTTGGATCCATCTTCCAGATCTCTACGTGTTTCATCAATTGCTTATAGTCGTTTATTCTCCTGCCGCCGGAAAGCCATTCCACACCTCTACAGATAAGATCCATGCCTTGGTTATATTCAGGGTCTTCAGGATCCGGGTAGACATAAAAAGGTTTTTTGCGAGTCGGATAGCCATAAATAAAGACAAAGTCGGAACCGGTTTCTTCTTTAATGATTTCACAAATTTGCCTTTCGTCTTCCGGATTAGTGTCTTTTTCGCCACGAACATCTCGGCCGAATTTTTCAAAAATTTTCTGTTGCACTTCTCGCAGGGACAGGGTCGGGGTTTTGTCTATCATGACCGGAACTGTGGCGTTCAAAAGTTTTAATTGCTCAAAGTTCTTTTCTGCAACTTGTTTCAAAATATATCGTACGGTTTCTTCCGCCATATCCCTGACATCTGTCCAAGAATCAATAAAACCCATTTCGGCGTCGAGTGATACTATTTCTGTCAGATGCCTCGTGGTAGAAGAAGGCTCCGCGCGAAAAACTTTATTAACTGAAAAAACTCGCTCGAAAGCCGACATTACTATTTGTTTATAAAGTTGAGGCGATTGAGTAAGATACGCTTTTTTATCAAAATAGTTAACCTGAAAAACTTCACTCCCTCCTTCAGCCACAGCCGGAGCAATACTAGGAGCCTGAAATTCAAAAAAATTATTTTTCTTCATAAATTCCCGAAACGAATCAATAACAGTTTCTTGAACCTTAAAAACCGCTTGGACTTTTGGTTGACGTAACACTAGCGCTCTATTATCTAACTCAGTGGTCAAATCAAGATTGTAGCCTTCCAAAGACATGTCGAAAGGCAGGGGCGCTGCCTCAGATAATATTTCTATGTCTAAAACTTCAAGCTCAATTTCACCATTTAGAACTCCTGTCTTTACATTTTTCTCCGGACGTTGATTTACCTTACCGGTCATTTTCAACACCCATTCGAGTCTAATTTCTTTGGCTTTTTCTATAGCTTCTGCGTGACTAGGCAAGACCACGCACTGGACTTTCCCAGTCATGTCGCGTATATCGAAAAAGACCATTTTCCCCTGATCCCGACGGACATCTACCCAGCCGGCAATAATAACTTCTTTATTAATGTTATCCTTTAAATCTTTAATATAGACGCGGTTTTTCATACTTAATTAGTTTATCACAAAAAATTAAAGAAAGAAAAAGGGGGCGTCCTTGCGGACCGCCCCTTTTTGGTGCGCTCGTCAATTACGTCGACGAGCATGACGTCAGAACCTAACATCCCGATACAACCTCATCCTCTCCTCGTGGGGAATATTATCCCACGAGACCGTTGGGTTCTGTTCTCTGGAATTGCCTTCGTTGATTGAGACCTCCGAAGACACTTCCGGAACAGGAGGGGTAACTTCTTCACTACCCTGAGACATATCGTCCTCCCAAGAACAAATTCAGCCCTCCTAGAGGGCTGGTGTTCGAGTTGTAAGTTTTTGTTGGAGTTCTTTTTACAGCGCAAATATCAGCCTTCTAGGTTAGGGCTAAAGAAAAAGAAGAAAAATTTTGCGCTGTTTTTAATCACTTTTTTAGTATAATAAGTTCTAAAAATTATGCAAGTTAATAAACATCCACTCCTGTTTTCATTCTTACTTCTTTCATTTTAGTTTCGGATATTTTTTTTGCTTTTTCACCACCCGCTTTAAGGATGGCTAGCGCTTTCGGGATATCTTTTTCAAATTCTTTTCTCTTTTCACGAAGCGGAGCGATGAATTTCTCCAAATCTTCTATCAGCATCTCTTTGAGCTCTTTATATGACCCCTTTTTCTCTTCGTAAATTTTTTCCAATTCATTTTCGGATCGTACTAGTTTATGAATAGCATAAACATTTTTCGGAAGTTCTCCACTAGAATCCGTCACGATACTCATCACACACTTTTTAATCTCTTCATATTCGGCAAAAAGCGGAATGGTGTTACCATAGCTTTTGCTCATCTTGCGTCCATCGGTGCCCGGCACTACCGCCACATCTTTTAGAATCATTGGCTCCGGTAGTTTGAAAATTTGACTTCCCTCCCCGTAAACATTATTGAATTTTTCGGCAATATCGCGACAAATTTCCACGTGCTGTTTTTGGTCCGCGCCGACAGGTACCAAATCCGGACTATATAGTAAAATATCAGACGCCATTAAAACGGGATAATTAAAAGTGCCGACATCAATTTCTTTATTCTTGGCCTCGGCATCCTTGAACGCGTGCGCCCGCATCAGATAGGGCATAGTGATTATGGTATCGAAAATCCAGGTCAGCTCGGTATGTTCGGAAATATCGGATTGTTTAAAAATTGTAACTTTACTTGGATCTAGGCCAATGGCGAGAAAATCCAGCAACACAGCTATGATATTTTCTCGCATTTCTTTGGCGTTGCGGAGGGAATGCAATGCGTGATAGTCAACAATAATAATATAGCCCTCATGTTCTGCCTGAAGATCAACAAACTGCTTCATAGCGCCAAAATAATTACCAATGTGCGGCTTGCCGGACGGTTGAACCCCTGAAACAAATACCTTTTTTGACATATGAATATATTATCACATTTGTCCACATTTTAATAACACTTTTACGCACCTTACCGCTTTGACAATAACTGGAGCATGTTAGAATGACCCCATGCCCAAGATAGTAAAAAACAATAATCTACGCATTCCTCCGCAAAGTATTCCTTCCGAACAAGCCGTACTCGGTTCTATCATGCTCCGCAAAGAAGCGATGCATGAAGTGGAAGATATGATTACCCCGGATTCTTTTTATGTCGAAAAACATAAAATGATTTTCCGCGCCATGCTGGATCTCTCGACAAAAAATGAGCCTATCGATATGCTTTCTCTTTCGACTAAATTAAAAGAGCAGAAACTCTTGGAGGCCGTAGGAGGCAATCAATATCTGGCGGAAATTGTGAATATCGTCCCTTCTTCTACCAACGTCAAACACTATGCAGATATCGTACAGAAAAAATATGTGCTTCGAAGCCTGATTGAAGCCGCAGATTACGTCTCCGAGCTCGCTTTCGAAGAAGGTGATGATCATATGGATGATATTCTGGATATGGCCGAGAAGAAAATTTTCCACGTAGTTTCCAGTCCCAAAAATCAAAAGTATGTAAATTTGAAAGACGCTATCCCTGAGGCTTATGAACGAATGGAGAAGTTACATGAGAATAAAGGTATGCTCCGCGGAATTCCGACTGGGTTCAAAGAACTGGATACCATGCTCTCGGGATTACAAAACTCAGACCTAATAATATTAGCCGCCCGACCAAGTATGGGTAAAACTACTCTCGCACTCGATATTGCTCGTATGTCCGCAACCATACATGAAAAATCGGTTTTGGTATTTTCTCTTGAAATGTCTTCTCAGCAATTGGTAGATCGCATGCTCTCGGCGCAGTCTCGTGTCAATGCTTGGAATCTGCGCACTGGCAGACTTTCCGACAGTAAAGGAGAATTCGCCTTACTTCGCGATGCTATGGATAAACTTGCTAAAGCGAAAATTTTTATTGATGATCAAGCAGGAAATTCTATTGTTCGCATGAAAGCTCTCGCCCGCCGATTAAAAGCCGAAAAAGGATTAGACCTTATTGTCGTCGACTACTTGCAACTCATGACTACTTCTAAAAATTATGATTCGATGGTAAACCAAGTTACAGAAATTTCCAGATCATTAAAAAGTTTGGCAAAGGAATTGGATATCCCCGTGCTCGCGTTATCCCAGCTTTCGCGTGCTGTGGAATCTCGTGGTGGCAAGCCACGCCTCTCTGACCTACGAGACTCTGGAAGTATCGAACAAGATGCCGATGTGGTGATGTTTATTCATCGTGAAGACAAAGGTAAAGATGAATCTGAGAAAACAAACATTGCCGAGATTTTGATAGAAAAGCATAGAAATGGTCCGACGGGCAAAGTAGAGCTATACTTTGACGAAAAAACTACCACCTTCTTGAACCTGGAAAAAAGTAGCTTGAGTGAATTTTCCGCGTCAAAAATAGGTGGAGAACTGGATGAATTTTAAAATAGTTCTTGAGAAAAGCCTTGCGCAGCGCGACGGCGCGAGCAGTTCGCTGGCACAGCAGTGCCAGATAGATTGCTTTTAGAGAGAAGCTATTTTAGAATTCACTTTATGGATATTATAGACAAACTGGCGGAAGTATTTAAAGAGTTTCCCGGAATTGGCGAAAGACAAGCCAAGCGTTTTGTGTATTTTTTAATGTCCAGAAATCCAGCTTATAGTGAAAACTTGTCGGGGTTGATTTTAGATTTAAAGAAAGAAATAGCTCAATGTAAAGAGTGTTTTAGGTTTTTTATTTTAAATAAAAGCAAGGAAAAGCTTTGTGATATCTGTGCAGGTCCAAACATTGACTCCTCTACCCTGCTTATCGTTGAAAAAGATTCGGATTTGGAAAGTATCAAAAAAAGTAATGTTTATCATGGAAAATATTTTATTTTAGGCGGATTAGTACCGGTCGTAGAAAAAACCACCAAGAGTCGAGTGCGAATTGAAGAATTGAAACAGAGAATAACTAAATCGCCGGACCTGAAAGAAATAATTTTGGCATTTTCTATAAGCCCTCAGGGCGACCATACGGATACCTACGCTCGCGAACAATTAAAAGATGTGTGTGAAAAAAATAATATAAAAATCTCCTCCCTTGGGAAAGGCCTCTCCACCGGCACCGAGCTCGAATATTCCGACAACGACACTCTCAAAAATGCATTAAAAAATCGACAATAAATTAAAAATCCCCATTAGGGGATTTTTAATTTATTTTATAGAAGTTATTTTTACTTTAAAGAAGGGCTGGCGGTGACCGTTTCTGCGTAGGTAACGAGACTTTTGTTTATATTTTACCACTAGAATTTTTCTGGCACGGCCGATTTCGACAATTTCCGCATCAACTTTTGCACCCTTGATGTATGGAGTGCCTATGGTGGTATCTTTACCGTCATCTACAAGCAGAACCTTATCAAAAGACACTTTGTCCCCTTTTTTGTATTCAACGCCTGTTGTCTTTATTTTTTCAATAGAAACAAGCCCTCCTTCGGAGACTTTATATTGCTTTCCACCCGTAGCTATTACCGCAAATTCATCTTTCTTCTCTTTGGTCATATGGGGCTTATATTATCTGATATTTCACAAAAACGCAAGTCTTTGTTATACTATTAGGCATATGCAACCAAAAACAATAGAAAGGTATTTTTTCTTTGGGCTCTTATTCGCTACTTTAGTTTTCACTTTTTTCATTTTTCGTCCTTTTTGGATTGTGCTCGTTTTAGGCGCTTCGTTTTCTATTGTACTTTACCCCATATATCAATGGTTAAAAAAGGGGCACTTACCAAATTGGTTAGCTGCTCTTGTGACAATATTTTTCTTTATCTTCGTTCTCTGTATTCCACTTTTTGGTATAGGAACTATTGTGTTCAACCAGTCACAAAATCTCTATCATTCGATAGTAAGTAGTGGGGACAATCTCCCTTTTATTAACTCAATCGGAGATAAAATCAATCAAGTATTGCCCTACGATCTGTCTTTTAACATCAACGAAAAAATAGCCAGTTTTGTTTCTTTCTTAACAAAAAATATCGCTAATATTTTTACCGCCACGGCAGCGGTCTTGTTTTCATTGTTTTTATTTTTGGTTACTATTTTTTATTTTTTGAAAGACGGAGAAAAATGGAAGGAAGCTTTATTGAGATTAAGCCCCCTATCTAGTACTGCAGACGAAAAAATATTGAACAAACTTTCTCATACGATTAACGGTGTATTAAAAGGATATCTTTTAATCGCACTTATTCAGGGTATTTCTATGAGTATCGGGCTGGCAATTTTCCACGTGCCGAATCCGGCCATTTGGGGAGTACTGGCCGCTATCGCTTCGATTACCCCGCCCTTTGGCACCGCCGTGATTTCTGTGCCGGCAGTAATTTTTCTTTTCGTCACCGGACAGACCGGCCAGGCCATCGGCCTTTTAGTTTGGGCAATTTTTGTTATTGGTTCCGTTGATAATTTTCTTAATCCTTACATCGTCGGACAGAAAATCGATATTCCGCCATTTTTGATTTTGTTTTCAGTTTTGGGTGGATTAGTTATCTTGGGACCGGTTGGGGTTTTTATAGGACCACTCACCGTTTCCCTCCTGTATGCCTTGCTTGAAATATACCAAAGCGAGTTTAAATAAATATGGCTTTAAAATTCTACAATACCCTGACCCGAGAAAAAGAAATTTTCGCTCCACTTAACCCCCCCGAGGTAACTTTTTATTCCTGTGGACCAACGGTTTATAATTATCCACATATCGGGAATTATCGAGCATATATTTTTGCTGATATTTTAAAACGAGTACTGCAATATGACGGCTATCAAGTGCGTCATATTATGAATCTGACAGATATCGATGACAAAACCATCCGTGAATCGCAAAAAGAAGGTAAGACGTTAAAAGAATTTACGGAATTTTACACTGAGGAATTTTTAAAAGATATAAAGGCATTGAATATCTTGACTCCGACCAAGTTCACCAAGGCAACTGATTATATAGATGAAATGGTAAAAATAATTAAAAAACTTTTGGGTAATGGGATCGCTTATAAAAGTCCGGATGACAGTGTATATTTCGATATAAAAAAATTCCCAAATTATGGCAAACTTTCTCGTTTAGTATTGGAAGAACAAAAAGAAAACGCGTCGGGTAGAATAAAAACCGACGAATACGATAAGGAAAATGCGCAAGACTTCGCGCTCTGGAAAGCTTGGGACATAAATGACGGGGATGTTTTCTGGGAAACCGATCTAGGTAAGGGTCGCCCCGGATGGCACATAGAATGTTCGGCTATGAGTATGAAAAACCTCGGTGAAGAAATAGATCTGCATACTGGCGGAGTAGATAACATCTTTCCTCACCATGAAAATGAAATAGCGCAATCGGAAGGCTCGACCGGCAAACACTTTGTTCGATATTGGATGCACAACGAATGGGTTCTGGTAGATCAAAAAAAGATGGCGAAATCTTCCGATAATTTCTACACCTTGCGAGATCTTTTAGGCAAAGATATAGACCCTTTGGCTTATCGATTCTGGCTTTTAATGGCAAATTACCGCACTCGGGTGAACTTCGTCTGGGAAGCCCTGGAGGGCGCGGAAACAGCCTTAAAACGCCTATATGGGCTTTATTTGGAGCTTGGACCCGAGGTTGGACAAATACACGAAGAGTACAGACGCAAATTCAAAGAATTCATAGAAGACGACCTGGACACCCCGCGAGCCTTGTCACTTTTGTGGGATGTTTTTAAGGATGAAAATATGTCGAATGCTGACAAAAAAGCTACGATTTTGGATTTTGATAAAGTACTGGGGCTTGATTTTGAAAATTTGAAAGAAGAAATAGTCCCGGAAGAAGTTTTAGATCTTGTAAAAGAACGCGAAGCTGCTCGCGCCGATAAAGATTTCACTAAGTCCGATGAACTACGCAAAGAAATAAATTCGTTGGGATACGAAATTAAAGATACATCTGTTGGGCAGAAAGTTACAAGAATTTAATCTTTACTTTCTAAATTTATAACCGATTAGTTTAAAAGCGAGCTTAGCAACCAGGAAATCATAACCGTGGAATCCGGTAATTGGCGCACATTCGGCAATGTCGGCACCAACGACATTTTTCTCTCGAGTGACTGCTTCAAAAATTTCCATTGCCTGATACCAACCGATACCTCCTGGCTCTGGCGTACCCGTCGCCGGCATAGTGGACACATCGAAACAATCTACGTCAAAAGAAATATAAACGTGTTCCGAAAGCTGACTCAAAATCTTTTTTAAATCATAGGTATTGCCGTAGTTCACTTGCTCTTTGTTGATGTATTGCTGTTCCGAGAGCGCAGTATTGCGTGTGCCCACCCAAACGATATTTTTTATTCCCCCTTCTTGACATCGACGCGCCGCGCAGGCATGTGACCATTTGGTACCACCCCATTCTTCCCGCATGTCTGTATGCGCGTCAAAATACAGAATAGACAGATCCGGATATTTCTTTTGATATTCCCCCACCAGTGCCGGAGTAATAGAATGTTCTCCCCCCAAACTTAAAATAAATTTATCAGTCAAAGATTCTACGGTTTTGGCAATTATACTTTGCGCAATTTGCGAGTTTTGTTCAGGAAAAACAATAGCGGGTAAAGTCGCTATTTTTGTATGACTATCCACTTCGTAACCCAGTTCGTGGTCATAAAGTTCTACGTGCTGTGAAGCTTTTATAATGCCTTCCGGTCCCTTCCCTGTCCCCTTACCATAACTCACTGTGGCTTCAAGTGGAATGGGTATTATCAAGACCTCGGCATCTTTTGGGTCTACTTCTTCTATTCCTAAAAAATTATTTGGTGGATTTTCTTTCATACTGCTCATTATACCAAAATATAATCTTTTGGCGATAAATGCAGAATATCATTGTAAAATCTAAAATCAAAAAGTAAATCCCGAATGAATATATGGAAAATGACCAGTTTTGGATTATTAATAACCCCGCAATATTAGAAAAAATAGGTAATAAATATGGACCCCAGTTTTCGGTTTCTGGAAATTTCCACGCTTTAATTATTGTCGGCACCGAAGCCAAAGCATCACTTAAAATTGCAAAGAGTATTGAAATCCCCAGATTATGAGTCCAGATATAAAATATTAAAGCCAAAGCAGAGAATAAACCGCAGTAAATATCAAAAGTAGTAATTTTCCAAAAACCATTTTTGGTTAAAATAGCAGTAATCATTATAATCATAGAACCAAAACCGGCAATAAAAATAGGAAGCATCGAAAGCCCCGCCCCTGCTTTATATTGAAAGAAAACTCCAATAAAAGGCGCTATGGTCCAAAAAAACCAAGTAACTAGATTCGGCTTCGCGTGTCCTACCAGCACACTTCGTATATATAAAGCATGACCAATTAGGTTGACTAAAATCGCAAAATATATAATTTGTTCAGGAAGCATATTATATTCCTTCTTTTTTGAGTTCTTCGATCAATTCGCGAGATTTGCGAGAAAGTTTTGACGGCAGTTTAATATGCAATTTAATCAAAAGATCCCCGCGTTTGTTTTTTCCTATTGGCACGCCTTTGCCACGAACACGTAAAATTTCATTTACAGACACACCTTCCGGAATCGTTACTTCGATTTCACCATCTAGTGTTTCTATGGGATATTTAGTGCCGAGCATGGCATCGGAAAGTCTTAAATTTAAATTCATTACCAAGTCATTCCCTTCTCGTTTGAATAACGGATGCGAAGCCACGTTTATTTTTATATACAAATCGCCTGTCGTGCCTTTACTGATTGCCTCCCCCATCCCAGTCATGCGAATCATCTCTCCATCACGAATGCCGGAAGGCACAGCAATGGAAATTTCTTCTTCTCGGCGCAAGACACCTTTACCTTTGCAAGTATCACAGAGCTCTTTCGGCACTTCTCCTGTGCCTAGACACATTTCACAGGTTTTGGTGCTTCCAATATTGCCGAAAATGGTCCGTTTCTGTTCGTGAATTTTCCCTTGACCATTACAATTTTTACAAGTCTCCATCTTAGCTCCGACTTTCGCCCCGGAACCATGACAAGTAGCGCATTGAGAAGTCTTGGTAATCAAAACTTTACGATTGATACCAAAAACGGAATCAGAAAAAGAAATTTGAATCTCTGTGGAAATATCGCGACCACGTCTTTGTTGTGGTCTACCTCCTCCCATTCCCCCACCAAAAAAATCACTGAAGATATCATTTAAATCAAAATCCATATTGCCGTTCTGAAATCCAGAGAAATCAAACCCGCCGAAACCTTGCCCTGCGCCATAACCCCCCTGCCCGCCACCCATATTTTCAAACCCACTGCCAAATTGATCGTATTTAGAACGTTTGCTGTCGTCTGAAAGCACTTGGTAAGCTTCGTTTACCTCTTTAAATTTTGATTCATTCCCACCCTTCTTGTCGGGGTGATATTTGTGGGCAAGTTTATAGAAGGCTTTCTTAATTTCATCCTTAGAGGCACCCTTATTTACGCCCAATGTCTCATAATAGTCTTTTGCCATAAGGCTACTATATCATGGGCTCGGCTTCTTGGGAAGCCTTCGTTTTTGGTTTTTCTTCAATAGATTCTTCCGTTTCTTCTTCTCCTGCCTGAGTTTTCTTTTTTGTTTTACCTTCAATAATGGCTTTCTCTTCGGCGCTTCGGATAATCGTCGCCTCTTCTTCGGCAATCAGTTTCGCCGCATCGCCTTTTGGTATAGAATACTTTCGGCGAGAAGCCTCAATAATTTCTTCGCGATAAGAAGGATGTGTAGCCGGTAAAACTTTTAAAGTCTCCGCGGAAAAAGGGTCATATGATTCTCCGTCAATGGTCATTTTAATATAAATTTCTCCCACAGCCAGGTTGATCATATCTTTCACGCCGAATAACGGCTCAAATTCTGGTTTTAGTTTCACCGCATCTTCTCCACCCACGCGGAAAGTAATAATACTCCCGCAATTGCCGAGCACCGCCTGATGCACTTTGGTAATAATTTGGCCAACGTATTGATGCGCCATGGTGAGGTTTAATCCGTATTTTCTGGCCTCCGACAAAATATTTTCAAAAGTTTGCGTCACCACATTCTGGAACTCATCAACATATATATAAAAATCTTTACGTTCTGATTCAGGTATAGCGGCACGCTCCATGCCAGCCTGTTTGATTTTTGTCAAAAAAATGGAACCAAGAAAAGAGGAATTCTCTTCACCCAGACGTCCTTTCGAAAGGTTAATCAAAATGATTTTCTCTTCGTTCATCAGTTTACTGATATCTATTTTGTTTTCTTTTTGTCCAAATATATTACGGAGCAACGGATCGGATAAAAATTGTCCGAGTTTGTTTACAAGCGGAATGATAGCATCCGTATCGAACTTTTCTGACCAATCCGCGAATTCAATAGCGAAGAAGCGCTTCACCATGTCGTCGGTAATGTATTCCACGACTTTCTGTCTGTAGTTTCGATCGGTCAACATGGAAATCATTCCACGCATTGTCGCATGCGGGTAGTCCAGGAGTGCCAGACAAGTAAAACGAAAAACGTGCTCCAGGCGAGGCGTCCAATTAGCGCCGAATTGTTTTTGGAAAACTTCAATCAGACCCTGGGTCAATTGAAATTTGAACATTGGGTCCACATTGGCGAGCGGGTTAAAGGAAGCCGGAAAATTAAGATCCGGTGGATCAATAATGCACACATCTTCGATACGTTCTTTGGGAATATAGTCGAGCATGGCATCTATCACATCTCCGTGCGGATCAATCAGGCAAAGTCCGTGGCCATAAGTGATATCTTGGCGGAGCATCAACTCCAGTAATTTTGTCTTCCCCACTCCGGATTTACCGATAATATATAGGTGTCGGCGTCGGTCGATACGTTTAATGCCAAAAACAAATTTTTTTTCTTCGAGCGAGGCGACATAATTTGTGCGCCCAATAAATGAGACATCTTCGGGTTTAACCTTGCCGAAAACGGGCAATTCTGGTGGTGGTGGACCGTATTTTATGATTTGTACTCGATTTGGTTTTGGCATTGATTTTGCTAATCACGTCGCATAAGTCTTTTTGACTCGACGCTGCTTTATTTTACCATAAAACTTAATAAACCTCCTGCTGATAACACTTTTCGCAGTACACTATTTCTGGTCTATCTGGAGCATACGATGTCTCAAATTCTGCATCACATGGCCCGTTGTGTTGTTGGTGATCTTTATTACACATGCATTTTCGGCGCCAGAGCCTTACGGGATTTCTCTGTTTTTGTCTTGTATTGTGTCGGCAATTTGGACAGAGATGAGGAATGGGTAGATTCATTCTCTTGTAGAAAGAAAGCTCATTTTCTACAATCTTAAATGCCTCCGTACACTGCTCATGACATTTTACTTTATGCTCGCATTCTATTACCTTTCCAATAATATCTTTACTGGTTTTCTGCATATCATCCGGAATATCTTCTGCTTTTATGTCTATATGAAAATTTCTTTCCATTTCATCTTTCCATCTGTATCCTTGTTTTAAAGCTTCAGTTTTTGTTAAAGGAAAATACTCTTGGGCTATAGTTTCATTGTAAGCAAATGGAGATAACTCTACGGGAAAGAATTCGCCGTATTTATAAGTTTTTCCTTCTTGGTCTATATAGGGCATGTCATTCATATGTTTTATGATTTTGGGAATAAGCTTCATGTATTCTTCCTTAGAATATTGTTTATTTAAAATACAATATTGCTTATTACGAAGACCAATACATCCAAAAATGTTTCCACAACCATGAGATGCATAACTATAATAAACATCGTTACCACCCCAAACAAAGACACTAAAGAATAACCTGGCACCATCAGCGCCCGTATCGACAGATTCATAAACTAAAGTAGCATTTCCTCCAATACCATAACCATCATAAGAATCCTCTAACCGTGCCCCACCGTTTATGGAAAATTTAGTATCTTTAACGTCACCCTTTAAGTCAAAGCAAAATTTGCAGTTTGAGGCATGTGCCAAATTATCGCCTGTAGAATTTTGGGTATTATAAAAATTGGCAAATTTTTTTATACTTTTATTTTTTAAATCAATAAATTTTTCTTTTACTTCATTCAATCCTCTGTGGCTATGTAGGTTCAACTTGATCATCTCTGTTTCGTAATCTTCTTTTGAGTATTGTTTATTAAAAATGCAGTAAGATTTATTCCGAAGATTGGTACACCCAATACAATTGTTGCAACCTTTACATTCATATAGAAAATAACTAGAAACGCAGTTTTCACAATTTTCACAAGAAACAGAACCGTACATTTTTTCACATGCAATTAAATCATAACTCAACTCTGTATTGGAACATGCAAGTAAATCCATAGAATCTTTAACGGAAATTGCTTTTGCGCTAAATAAAACATTTTCAGCTCCCCAGCTAGCAAAAGTTAAATAAGAATTCCGTATTTCTCCACAATGATTACAAAAAAAACTATTGTTGATTCTACTATTAAAAAGTGACGGAAGAGGAGCCTGCTTGAGCAATTCTTTCCATTGTTCAAAAAATGGTTTGGAAAAATCAATATCTAACCCTGCTTCAAGTGGGTCCCATTTATCTGACCACCATATTTCTCTTTCATAAACCTTGCATTGGTTATCCGGAGAAAATGGCGTTATTATATATTGTCCACTAAAATCACATTTTCGTTTATATAAAGCTCGCTCATTTCTAAAAATCATTCTTCTTACAGCTCTGCAGTCCGGGCAAAAAGTCGGCGGCGGAACTTTTATTTTTTCGTAAAAATTAAAATCTTCCGGCTCAATAATAAAGCCTTGTTTACAGTTTTGACATATTCTTTTTTCGTTTTTGTATTCCATTTTTCGCTTTCCCTCATTTACGCCATGGCTGATATGAGGAATTAATACACTTCCGTCTGATAACATTTTTCGCAGTACACAATCTCCGGACGTTCGGGGGCGTAACCGGTTTTGAAAATTTCCGGGCAGGACTCATTGCCGTGCTGATGCGCGACAGTATTCTTGTAAATTCCCGTAATGTCTTCTCCACCGCCACACATACACGATCTTTCGTAAAGCTGTATGCTCAACCTGTCACCGATACGTCGTTCGTGTCGGCATTCGTTGCACATTCGCGGAATCGGTAATTGTTCGCGTTTTAGAAAAATATATTCATTGGGAAGTATGCGATATGGGTTTTTGCATTTTTCACACTCTATGACTTCTTTGGTAATATTTTCAGTTGTATCGTATGTGCTTTCCGGAACATCGCTTGCCTTTATGGTTATCTCGTACTCCCCTCGCAGAGCTTCTATCCAGCCATAGTTATTCTTTGTTGCCTCCTCTTTACTTAATGGAAAGTGCTGCATAGCTAGAGTATTATTGTAGCCGAATGGTGACCATTCCAGTGGAAAGAATTCGCCATATTTATAAACTATGCCCCGTGAGTCAATGTAAGGCATTTCATTCATATGCTTTTTTATTTTTTCTACCATCTCAAAATAGTCCTCTTTAGTATACTGTTTATTTAAAATGCAGTATTGTTTTTTCTTCAATCCGACACAGCCGAAACAATCAGAGGAGCTGAAAATGTGCACGCAGTATTCCAAATTTCTGCAGGCGGGCCAGCAGTTTCTGGAAAATTTATTACTGTAGGAATTTTGTCCACATTCTATTGTCTCGTAACAAAGTTCTATATATTCTCCCCAATTAGTCGCGTCATAATTGTCTTTATTGCTTGGTACCTGTAAATATTGACAATAACGCATATTTTCGCTTTCGCGCACTAAATAGCTATCATTTACATTCCGAGAGTGAGTCACATAAGATCCGGTAGAATTTACATTCTTCATTCCTTGATGATATTTCACGGGTTGGGTATCCCAAAAAGCTCTGGCTTTTTCGCGGGCTTCTTCCAGCCCAGAAAAAGTGTCGAGTTTCATTTTTTTTATTTCTTTCTCATATTCTTCTTTGGTGTATTGTTGATTAAATATGCAGTAAGAAGTTTGCCTGAGATTTACAGACCCAAAGCAGTTATTGCAACCCACACACCCACGGCAAAACCATAAATTTCTAGAGTCTAGGGATCGAGTAGTGAAATAGCATTGATAGCAGTTGGTCAACCAAAAAGAATCGTAACAACGCTCGGAATGATTGACATGCGAATTATCTACGCAATCCTTACAAGAATCCACTCCATTGCCGTACATACAATCTTCGGAATCATTGGAGTTGCATAATAAGTAAGAATTTTTAAGTCGAGAAGCATTGAAGGAGAAGGGGCTGTTTATCATCCCAATAACATTAAAGTTATACATGGGCACTTTCATTTCCAATTCATGGAGTTGTTCCCAAAAAGATCTAGAAAAGTCATAGTCCTGTGCGTATTCTGCGGCATCCCATGTGTCCCCAAGCCAGGTATCTCGCGCTATTATTTTTCTACCACCCTCTTTCGGGTAAGTAGAAAAAATTTCTTTACCGGTAAAAGCATCATTGACTTTAAACAATTTTCTTTCATTCCTAAACGCGAAACGTCTCTGTGCTCGACAAAGTGGACAAAAGGTCGGTGGTGGAACCTTTACTTTTTCGTAGAAATTAAAATCTTCGCTATCTATCGTGAAGTCTTCCTTGCAATTCTGGCAATTTCTGGTTTCGCTTTGCATCTTATTCTAAAACTTTTCTAAGCACGTCTTCGGGCACCTCTGGGGGCTTTTTAGGAACAGGGGCTGAGGCTGGTGGCGGAGTGGGAATATTTTGTGGAGGTGGAGTTTCTATTTGAGTTTGGACTTTTTCTTGTATCAAGTTTTTTAACTTATTCATATCTTCCGGTGTAGCGGCACGATCTTTCGAGGCTGGCGTAGGTTCTTTGGCCACCTCTTTAATTTTGTTTTTTAAAGAATCAAGTGAAATTGGGACAGGTGTTTCAGTTTTTTGTGGGCTAGTCTTTGACTCCGGTTTAGCAGTGGCTTTATTTAAAACCTCTCTCAGGGCCAAATTGTCTACTGTTGGGCGAACGGGCCTAGATTTATTTGTATTTACTGAACGATTAAATCTGGATTTCTCTTGAGTGAAAACTTTTTTTATGGATGAAATTATCCCCTTTTTACCATGCCTTTCGAAATCTTTTTCGCCCCTTTCAGCATATCGGTGTTCTTCTTCAACTTCACCATGAGTTTTTGGTTCAAATTCTATACCTAAATCTGCCAGCGGTTTGTAAAATTTTGTTTCGTCGTGTCTGATTTGATTTTCCGAATTTTTTTCCACCTTAACTTCGCCGGCCTTGATTCTGGCAATACAATCCTTACAATAGGCTGGTCTGCCCGGCTCTGGCTTGAAGGGAACAGTTTTTTCTAAACCACAGAGAGAGCAAATAATCGGGAATTTTTCTAGCGTCCCCGCTCCTCCTGAAGGGGTATTTTCATCTCCGAGTGACATGCCACTCCAATTATTTATTTCTCGTTCCACCTCCGCTTTCGGTCGACAATATAGCGCGCGAGAAGATTTTATAACTTCTTCTTCTATTTTCTTATCGCCGGACTTGACCATTTGTGGTAAAGTCTTGGCGGAAAAAGGCCGTGAGGTAACTCCATCTATCATCAATTTTAAATAAGCTTTGTAGTTCGGTAAGTTTACGACATCTCCCGGGGTAAATTCCGGCTCAAATTCTTTTTCTAAAAAGTCTGCATCGTCCGCCCCACACCTGAAAACTATCATTGTCCCCACGTTGCCGAAGACTGCATCTCGCACCGCTGAACTTTTATCGGAAATAAGCTGAGCGGTATATTGGTGCGCTACCGTCAGATTCAAGCGATATTTACGAGCCTCGGACAAAATCCCCGCGAAGGCATCCGTCACGAAATTTTGAAATTCATCGACATAAAGGTAAAAATCTTTTCGTTGTTCTTCGGGAATACGCACCCGCTCCATGGCTGCCAGTTGAATTTTTGTGATAATCATACCTCCTAAGAGCGCGGAGTTGTCTTCGCCAATACGTCCCTTGGAAACGTTCACCAAGAAAATCTTGCCGTCGTTCATCATATCAAAAATGTTTATCGTACTCTTCGACTGCCCAACAACATTCCTGATGATAGAAGTAGAGAGAAACTGTCCAACTTTGTTTTGAATCGGCGCGATAGCTTCGTTTCGGAATTTATCTTGCCAGGCTTCATATTCGTGGACCCAGAAAGCCTTGATCACCGGATCTTTCAAATTTGAGATTATTTTCTGACGATAATCTTTATCCACCAGCATTCTAGGAATACCGAGGAGAGTTGTACCGGGAGTATCGAGCAAGGCCAAAATAGTATTGTTCAAAATATATTCCATTCGGGCGCTCCAAGCATTCGCCCAAATTTTCGTAAAAATTCCCATGAGTCCGGAAGCCACCAGATGTTTGTACTGCGGATCGACAAGCTCAAGAACGTTAAAACCAATATGATAATCTGCATCGGCAGGATTGAAATAAATCACATCTTTAATGCGGTGTGGTGGAATAGCCGAAAGCACGGCTTCCACATTTTCTCCGTGCGGATCCACCATACAAACCCCTTCCCCATTCTGAATGTTCTGAATAATCATGTTGAACATCAGGACAGATTTACCGGTTCCAGATTTTCCAAGAATATAAACATGCTGACGCCTGTCTTTGCGCTTGATGCCAAACAGTATATTTCTGTCCCGAAAAGTCGAAAGACCTAGGTATGTGACGTCTTTATTTACGGGAATCTCGGGGAGTTCCATGGATAAAGTATATCAAATATAAGCCAAACTAAAAAGCCCTTAATTCTTTACCTTGACAGAAATCTAAATATCTGTTAATTTTTTAATGACTTTCGTTCTCAACGCAACAAAAAAACTAAGGAAAGGAGAAGATACCACGTGAAAGACTTCAGTGTGTGGCTGGTCGGACTCTTGTTGTTGTCAGTGGGTGTGTTGTATGTGTACAAGATCTGGAAACACGATATCAGCCCCACCCTATCCATGTGGATCATTTTCTCACTTGGAACTGGGCTGAGTCTCGTTACATACTTAATTGCGGAAAAACGCGACTTCCGCTCGGGCATATTGAACACGGTGGATGTCATTGGCACCGCAGCCATAGTCCTCGCTATCATCCTATGGGGAGAACATGGTGTGCGGCTCAAGTCGTTTGAGAAGTGGTATCTCGTCGGCGTCGGCGTGATCATCACTTACGGACTTCTCACTGGCGACGCATGGACCTCCAACATCTTCACCCAGGTTCTGATCAGTCTCGGGTACTTTCCGACCATTCAGACCCTGGTGACCGAGAAGAGAAACACTGAATCCTTCGTAACCTGGGGACTTAACGGTCTCGTTGGGCTCATCGCTCTCTACCCCGCGATGGTGGACGGAAACTCACTCGCGATCGTGTACTCGGCACGATCTATCGTTTCCATCGCAATACTACTCTGCATTATGACCTACTACGAGGTCAGAGAAAAAGAAACAAAATCGTAGAACCATCGAGCCCCGCTTAACGAAAGAGCCCCGCCTCTCTCGAAGCGGGGCTCTTTCTATTTAGTTACGCTTTTGGTTCTTCGCTTTCAGGACCTTTTTCTTTGAAATCAGCGTCTTTTACTTCGGCTGGTTGTTCTTCGGGGGTTGAAGGTTCGGCCGCGCCTGCGCTTGCATCTGGCGCGGCTTTCGCCATAGCTTCGCCGATTTTGGACATTTCGGATGAAAGCTCTTCCGTGGCTTTTTTTATAGCTTCTGCGTCTGTACCGTCTTTTACTTCTTTCACAGCAGCAATCTTTTTATTTACTTCATCTTTTAATTCCGCAGGAATTTTATCTCCTGCATCTTTAATAGCTTTCTCGGCAGTGTAGATAATCATCTCTGCAGTATTTTTCACATCCACAGTTTCCTTTTTCTTTTTATCTTCTTCGGCGTGAAGCTCGGCATCAGCTTGCATCTTTTTAATATCTTCTTCTTTGAGCCCAGAACTTGCTTCAATCTTGATAGATTGAGTCTTACCGGAAGCTTTATCTTTCGCGGTGACATTTAAAATTCCATTTACATCCACGTCAAAAGAAACTTCAATCTGTGGCATGCCTCGTGGTGCAGGTGGCACACCATCTAAAATAAAGCGTCCGAGAGATTTATTGTCGCTTGCCATCGGGCGTTCTCCTTGTACGATATGAATTTCTACAGATGTCTGATTGTCAGCCGCCGTGGAAAATACTTGTGATTTATTTGAAGGAATGGTCGTATTGCGTTCGATAAGCTTCGTAGCCACACCACCCAGAGTTTCAATGCCAAGCGAGAGCGGAATAACATCGAGAAGCAAAACGTCTCGTACGTCTCCTTGGAGCACGCCAGCTTGCACCGCAGCACCGAGGGCGACAACTTCGTCCGGATTAATTGTCAGATTTGGAGCCTTGCCGAAAACTTTTTTAACTTCATCCACGATCTTTGGCATTCTGGTCTGCCCACCCACCATCACTATCTCATGCATATCTGACATTTGGAATCCGGAAGCTGCCATGGCTCGCTTAGTAATCTCTATTGAGCGAGTAATATATTCGTCGGCTAGAGCTTCGAGCTGCGCACGAGTCATCTTGAGTAAGAGGTGTTGCGGACCTTCAGCCGTAGAAGTTATAAACGGAATATTTATTTCACTTTCAATAGCGGTAGAGAGTTCAATCTTTGCCTTTTCTGCTGCTTCATCGAGGCGTTGCAATGCAAGCTTGTCTCCGCGCACATCCACACCAGAAACTTTTTTGAATTCTTCGGCAATCCAATTTATAATCTTGTGGTCAATATCTCGTCCGCCCATGTGGCTGTCGCCATCTGTAGACTTTACCTCTATAACATCATCTCCTATTTCCAAGACAGACACGTCGAAAGTTCCACCTCCGAAATCGTAGACGACTATCTTTTCATTTTTCTTTTTATTAAATCCATAGGCAAGAGCTGCGGCCGTCGGTTCGTTGATAATTCTTTTGACATCGAGGCCTGCGACTACCCCCGCGTCTTTGGTAGCTTTTCTCTGCGCATCGTTGAAATACGCAGGCACAGTGATGACGGCCTCAGTAATCTTTTCTCCGAGCTTGGCTTCCACATCCGCTTTTATTTTTCCTAGAATCATCGCTGAAACTTCTTCGGGGCGCATCCATTTGTCGCCAATTTTTACTTCCACTCCGCCGTTTGCGGATTTTTGAATTTTAAAAGAAGCATTTTTCAAATCCGCCTGTACTTCCGGATCATCAAAATTGTGACCCATAAAACGCTTGATGCCGTAAACAGTATTTTCTGGATTTGTTACAGCTTGTCTCTTCGCAAGTAACCCCACTAATCTGTCTCCATTTTTAGCCACAGCGACTACCGAAGGAGTCGTACGATTTCCTTCGACATTTTCAATAATCTTTGGCACACCACCTTCAATGATAGCGACCGCCGAATTCGTTGTACCCAAGTCTATTCCTATTATTTTGCTCATATGTTTTATGATTAATTGCTTAAAAATAATAAACTTTTCAAGAGCATTATCCTTATGACCTAACGCAGAAAAGTTTGATTATTTTGGGCAAAATTATTAATAATTAAGTTAATTTGACAAGTAATCCGCGACCGCGAAAAACTTGTATAATCCAGTATATATGATAGTATATATTCATGTCAAGCAATTCTAAAAAAATCCTTAGAAAACTGACCGAAAAACCTGCGGTTTCCATAGAAGAACTCAAGGATTCGGATGCGAAAACTTCCTATGCTTTAGCTCGAGCGCTAAAAAATCTAGTGGAAGGTGGTTATGCTGAAATTCATAAATCCGAAAGGCAAAATTACGCGAAGATTACGGCTCAGGGAAAAACTAAATTGAACAGCATGGCGCTAGAGAACGAAGATGCGCTAGTTCCTCAATCCTGGGACGGATTTTGGCGTATTATTCTATTAGACTTGCCGGAAGAACGAAAAAGTGAAAGAGAAAGCCTGCGCTACTTGCTCAAAAAAGCTGGTTTTGTTTGTTTAAAAAATTCCGCCTGGATTTCCCCTTTCCCTTTCGAGCATTTGTTCACGAATATCAAAAAAGACCTCGGCCTCACCACTGAGATGATGATTCTTGTCACCGAACACATCGACGAAGAATCCAAAAAATCTCTTTTTGAAACTTTCGGTAAATAAAACTATAAATATACGCTATGGCATATATTTAAATTAGACGACTTGTTCCATCATCCATTCCTTATAGGCACGATTGATTCTGCGGACATCTACACCGGCAATCAGTGGAGTGGAATAACTGTGGTGTTTGGAAATTAGGTCGTTTACTTCCTCAAGTTTTGGTTCAAAGGTAGTGATGGTCATCATTACTTCTTCTACTTCCTTAAATTCCCCCTTCCAGTTATAAATCGATTTGATGGGCCAATAGTGTACACAAGCGCCCATCTTTTTATCCACAATCAATTTCCCTAAAGTTTCTGCCTCTTCTTTGTTTGCGCAAGTTGTATGTATAAATACCATAAAATATATAGGAGATTATGACTATTTAGTCCGACCTTTATTATATTTTACCACTTTTTTAAAAAAAGCAAGTTAATACACTTCCTTGTTATAGCAACTCTCGCAAAAAATTTTCTCCGTCCGTTCCGGCGCGTAAGGGGTTTCGAATTCTATCTCACATTTTAGCGCATGATTATGGTTTTCTTTATCGCACATGCATTTTCGATGATATAGAATGGGTTTGGGGACCTGCGCGAAACGTTCGTAATATCGGCAATTTGGACACCAATCTGGTAGTGGTATATTGTGTTTTTTATAAAATTGTAGTTCGCCCTGAGTTATGCGATATTGCGAAGAACATTGATGCTCGCATTTACTCTCATGTATACATCTCAGAACTTCTTCTAAAATTTTTTCATCTACATTTTTAATATCATCTGGTATTTTATCGGCTGATAGTGTTATGGCTAAATTCTTTTCCTCTTGGTCCCGCCAATCATACCCGAATTTAGTTGCTTCTTCTTTAGTTATCGGCAAAAATTCTTGTGCTAAAGTTTCATTATATGCATGCGGAGAAAGTTCTATGGGGAAAAATTCTCCATATTTATATATTCTGCCCTTTTTATCTATATACGGCATTTCATCCATGTGTTTTATAATTTTTTCTCGCATCACTATAAAATCTTCTTTGGAATATTGTTTATTGAGTATAAAATATTTTTTGTTTTTCATCCCGAAACATCCAAAAATATTCGCACTTGAGAGTAAAGAGTGGCTATATTCAACATCGCGTAAATCAGTCATGCAGGAGCTACTAAATTTAACACTAGAAGATGAATTCATGCCACTTATATATTCATAGATCAATTCTGACCAACCTCCGAAATTAAAATCCATAGAATCTTTCATTTCTAGGGTGCGGTAACAATATTTGCTATTTTCGGAATCATAAATATCAAAACATAATTGACAATTCTTATTATTGAAAAGATTATTACCAAAACTATCGACACATTTTAGATTATTTGCATAACGGAAAATAGCATTTTTCTTTAGATTATCGAACTCTGTTGTCAATCCTGATTGTGAAGATCTACTACCTAAGTTTAGTTTTTCCAATTCTTCAAGATATGCTTCGCGACTATATTGCTTATTTCGAAAAATGTATTGTTTATTGCGTAAATTAGACGACATAAAACAATTACTACAATTTGCGCTATCTATTAAAAAATAGGAATCGATGCAGTTACGAGATAAATATAAAAATTGAGAGTTGTAATTTTTTTCACAATCAACATTTTGATAGCATTGCTCCGACTTTTTTAGATTATAACTATCAATAATGTCTTTAGAGCCATCAACTGATTTTGAGTAAAATACGTTTTCAGAATTTTCAACCACAGAGGCAGATAGATATACGTTACGGCTTTCAGCTACCCAATTAGAATAATCTGAGTTAATGGAATTCCTCTGCCAAAGAGCTATATGTGGCACCGAACAAAAAAGTTCTTTGAGTTGCTCAAAAAACGATTTAGAGAAATCATAATCGCGACCATAGGTTACTGAATCCCAGCCATCACCGTACCAACACTCTCGACAATAAACGGGGAACGGCACATCTTCTGGATACATCGCAATTATGTTTTTCTTACACAAATCACACGTGCGTTTATATAAAGATCTTTCATTCCTCCAGGCCATTCTACGAATAAACCGACACCATGGACAAAAAGTCGGCGGAGGGACTTTTATTTTTTCGTAGAAATTAAAATCTTCACTTTCTATGATGAAATCTTTTTTACAGTTTTTACAGTTTTTTTTCTGGGCTTCCATTTTAGTAAATTTCTTTATTGTAATCTTCGGTGCAAAGAACCTTTTCCGGACCGCCTTCTTCTACTGGTCTGTAGGTTGTGTCTATAATTTTATCGCACAGATAACATTTTCTTTTTCGTAAAATCATAGGGTTTCTCAATCTTAGACGCGCATAATGCCTTTCGTCCGGATGTATCGAAGGCAAGGGTAGATTAAATCGTTGATAAAAAGAAAGTTCTTGCTCAGTGATTTTAAATGGCCTACCTGTAATTTCGCAACCAATAACCTCTTGCAAGATAGAGTTGCTCGTTTCTTTTATAGTTTGAGGTAAATTTTCGCCGTTTATTGTAATTTGATAATTACCCGCGTTATATTCACGCCAAAGATACCCCTTTTCTGTTGCAATATTAGAATCAAGCGGAAAATAATCCTGCGCTATGGATTCATTGTAAGCAAGGGGCGACAATTCCGATGGGAAAAATTCGCCAAAGCCATATGTTCTGCCCTGCTTGTCTATATAGGGCATCTCTTTCATGTGTTCAATTATTTTAGGTAAAAGTCTAAAATATTCTTCTTTTGTGTATTGTTTATTTAGGATACAATATTCTTTTCCGTTCATTTCTACGCAACCAAAACAATTGCGGCAATTGTTCATCATGTAGCTATACCATAAATCGGCAGAATACCAGTTTATAACCCCGAAAAATACACGATTATCTTTAACCCCAACACTCACACCTTCATAGGTAAGTTCAGAACCATCTCCACACCCCGGTCCGACATCATAAGAATCCTTTGGTCCATCGCTACCCCAAGACGCGTATTTGACGTTTTCGGCTCCGTTATTTATATCGAAAACCTGAAAAGAATTACGAGAATTAGATACGTGATCGCCCATAACATTATTAGTATTGATTGTCTTTAAGTGTTTATGAAAGGCCTGCGACCATAATTCCTGGAATCTGCTTTGCGCCCGAGTGATACCTGCGCGAGTATCTAGTGCCAATTCTTTCTTTTTCTTTTCATACTCTTCTTTTGTGTATTGTACATTTTCAATGCAATATTTCTTGTTGCGTAAATTGGTAGATAAAATACAATCAGAACAATTACGACAATCGTAAAGAAAATATGAATCCAGACAATTTTCACTTTCTCTCGAAAAAAATAATCGGTTGGAGTCTACGCAATACACATTTTCATAACAAAACTCTGTATTAAAACAAATATAAGAATCGTGAGTGTATTTACAATGATAAAGACGGTTACTGTACATAGAGTCTTCGCTGGCCCAAGTAGCCGAAACCAAATAACTGTTTTTCATTTCTACGGTTATATTACAAAATCGCGAATTTGTTGATTTAGAGTCAAAAATAGCTATGTGGGGCACTCGTTCTAATAGCTCTTTAAATTGTTCAAAAAATGACTTAGAAAAATTATAATCCTGCCCATAGTCCCGTGAATCCCACTTATCGCTCCACCAATATTCTTTGTCGAAAGTTTTAACATTTTCATTCGGATGAAAAATAGAAATATGATCTTTAGACGTGCCGGGTGTGTTGTTCGCGCGCCGAAAAAGTACGTGCTCGTTTCTCCAAAGCATTCGGCGAATCAATCGGCATTCCGGACACCAAGTCGGCGGAGGAACTTTGATCTTTTCATAGAAATTAAAATCTTCACTTTCTATGGTGAAATCTTTTTCGCAGTTTTGACAATTTTTTGTTTCTGGTTTATGTTCCATATTTTTACATTTCCCTCGTTTACGCCATGGCTGAAATGAGGGAATTAGGCGATATTTTGCTTATAGCACTCTTCGCAGGCGATTTTCTGATACCCCCATCCCGGTGGATAATAAGCCATTATATCCTTTCTGCAGTAAAAACACTTACAGGGATAAGATTGCAGAACAGTCATATATTTTAACGCGTTTCTGGTGCGCACATCAAAATGATATCTCGGAAGAGGTATATCGTTCTCTTTATAAAAAATTAACTCGTTTTGTGCGATATTAAAACGCCAACCCGTTTCGGGGCAAATAAGCGCTTGGGTGGTTATTGTGTCGGGTACCTCTTTGATGTTGTCAGGAAGTTCATTGGTGGACATACCTTCTATGTGACTTTCGTCAATATCTTCCCAATAACCTCCGAGTTTTAAAATATCTTCTTTTTTAGTTTCAGGAAAATAGAAATAGGCATTAGAAAAATTAAACGGCCCAGCACTCATGCTATATGGCAAGAATTGCCCATATTCTCCTCTTTTCTTCATGTCTGCGATAATTTTATTTTTGAGAATTTCATATTCCTCTTTCGTGTACTGTTTGTTTAAAATGCAATATTTCTTTTTCTTCAAACCGACACAGCCAAAACAGTTTTCACATTCAATACATATGTCCAAATATTCGGAATACCTAGAAGAAGACCAAGCAGAGTATTTGAGAGCATAGCCTGAAATACAACAACTACAATTTCCTATGAGTTCAGAATACCAACAACCATCCGCGTCAATATCGGATTTTTGACTCAATCCTCGAATGCAATTCGAGCAATCTTCGGAATCATTAATAGTATTGCAATTATGACAATCTTTTACATCTAATAGGAAATTTCCGTCAGAATTATAAGTTTTCAGATTAAAATTCTCTCGGTGTACAACTTCTTTTTGAGCCATTTCTTCAAAGTGTTTTTTAAAGTTTTGGATTGAGGCATATGAGCCTAGATTGAATGATTTTAACTTCTTCTCGTATTCTTCTTTTGAATATTGAACATTTTCAATACAATATTGTTTATTACGTAAATTCCAAGACATAAAACAATTCTGGCAGTTTCGGCAATCATAGAGGAAATAAGAATCTATGCAGTCTCGAGAATGCTTAGAATAAAAAAGCTTAAAAGAATTATGACAATCACTGCAACCGAAAGATTTTTCAGTATTGAAACAAATAGTCATATCGATCGAATTCTTAACTTTCACGTTTCGATATGAATAATATAAGTCTTCACATTCTTCCATGGAACGGGAAAGATAGCAGTTTTTAGAATTCCAAACGTCGTCACACCAATCACAACCAGTATTTTTAATACCATTTTGATGTGGATGGGGCACTGTTTCTTGTAATTCTTTAAGTTGGTCAAAAAATGGTTTACTGAAATCGTAGTCTTGCCCATAGGACATGGAATCCCATTTATCGCTATACCATTCGTGTTGAGTATATATAGGATATCTACTACTCTCAGGTAAGACAGTAATTAGACTTTCGCCGGAAAGAGTTGATTTGGTTTTGCGAAACTTACCGAACATCCAAAAAGATAGATGCTGTTTTACGCGACAGAAAAAACATATCGTCGGAAGTTCAATCCTGACTTTTTCATATAAAGATAATTCCCCTTCGCTGATTGTGAAGTTTTCGTTACAATGCTCACAGACTTTATTTTGTGCTGTCTTTATACTCATACACATTCACTCTCGCTGGGCGGATGACACGCTCACCTAGCTTGTAGCCTTTTTGGATTATTGTAGCCACTTTATGGTCCAGCTCTTTTTTGTCTGTTTCAACCATATCGATGGATTGATGAATATTTGGATCAAAAGCCTCGCCTTCCTGCCCTATTTCTTTCACCCCATATTCTTCAAAAATTGTATTCAACTGCGAGTAAATATATTCCACACCCTTGCGCCAGTTTTCATCTACTTTCTCCCAAGCTTCGCGGTTTGCAAAAGCCATATTGAAACTATCCGCTACGGAAAGAAAACGAGTGATAATACGTTCGCGCATTGCCTCGGAAAATGTAGCTTTTCGGTCGTCTTCTTGTTTTCGGTAATTTGCAAATTCTGCTCGCTCTTTTTGCCAGCCGTTTAAATACTCTTCTTTTTCAGTCTTGAGGTTTTTTAAATCACCTCGTAATTTTTTTAGAGTTTTCTTTAAGTCCTCCTCCCCGTCATCATTGAATTCGAATTCAACGACGTCGTCTTCGGGTTGCTCTTCAGGTATTTCTTTGTCGTTTTCGTCTGCCATATTTATATATTAACGAAAAAATCCTCTTTTTTCAAGAGGATTTTTTCGTTTATCTCTTAGACCATTGAGGCGCCTTTCGAGCCTTCTTGAGTCCGAATTTTCGGCGTTCTTTGGCGCGAGGGTCGCGTTTTAGGAATCCAAGTGTTTTGAGTCCTCCACGCAAAGCAATATCTGAGGCCACAAGAGCGCGAGAAAGACCGTGACGTACAGCTTCAGCTTGAGAATGCACTCCTCCACCCATGACATGCACCTCCACACTCCACTTTGGAGAACCGGCAGGCAAACCTTTTACCATTGGATCCAGGATTAGGCGACGTTCACTTTCTGTTTTGAAATATTCTTTAGCATCTTTACCATTAACTAAGAAGTTGGCCTTGGTGGCTTCGGTAATGCGCACTCGAGCAGTAGAAGTCTTTCTTCGGCCGACTGCTTCTATGTATTTTCTTTTTGTGGTTTCGCTCATGTTTATTGCCATATTAATCTTGTATTGTTAAATGTTTCATCATAACTCGGCGCAATTTATTATCCGGAAGCATTTGAAAAGTCGCCAGCTTGATTAATTCTTTTAATCCCAGTTTCTCTGCTGTTTCCGTACCTTTTAAGACACGCAATCCACCAGGAATTCCTGAATAACGGGTATGAAAAATTTCATCTAATTTTTTGGTGGTAATTTTCAACTTGGAAGCATTCACCACTTTCACCGGAAAACCGGAATATTTATTACGTTCAAAAGTAGCCGAAGTCTTACCCATAAGCGACATAGCCACTTCGCTAGCCACCCTACCTAGAGTTCTTCCTGATGCATCTATAGTTTTAAGTTCCTTTTTATTCATGATATTTTTATACAAATTCTATAATTGCCATTTTTGCACCGTCGGACTTACGGGCTCCTAATTTCATCACGCGGGTATATCCACCTTTAACATCCTTATATTTTGGCGCCAACACATCAAAAAGCTTTTTTACTTCTCGCCCTTTATTAGAAAGCTTAGCAGCGACCACTCGTCGTGTAGCCATATCACCTTTTTTAGCATTAGTTATCAATTTTTCTATAAAAGGACGGAGTTCTTTTGCCTTTGGCTCAGTTGTTTTTATTTTTTCACGCACAATCAAATTCAACGCCAAAGAATTTAGGAGCGCTCTCTTTTGGGTTTTATCTCGGCCGAATTTTCTTGTGTTATTGTGGTGTCGCATATTATTCTTTTAAATTAAGACCGAATTTATTCAAAACTTTTTTAATCTCAGTAATTCCTTTTTCTCCGATACCTTCTACTTCAAGAAGATCTTCTCGCTTTTTACGCGCAAGACCACCTAAAGTGCGAATATTTGCACCGGTCAAAGCATTGAGTGTGCGAGTAGATAAATCCAAGCTATCGGTACGAGTTTTTAAGACATCTGCAAAGTCCCCGCTTTTTTTCTCATCCTCATCGTTTTTCTTATCTTTGCCTTTAGCTGAAACTTCGACTTCATCTGACATCAGAACTTCCGGTTCTTTGAAATCAATAATTGCTTTTAATTGATTAATCATTATCTCAATAGACCGAGAAAGGGCTTCCCGAGCCGTTAGAGTACCGTCTGTTTCTATGGCAATCCTGAGGCGGTTGTGATTTGTTTTATCTCCGACACGCATATTTTCCACTTCATAAGAAACTCGGCGAACTGGAGTAAAAATTGCATCCACGGCGATAGTACCGACATCTACTTTTTCTTTTTGAAAAAGTTCTTTCGGTATAAAACCTAAGCCTTTTTCAATTTTCATTTCAATACTCAAATTTATTTTTCCGGTAACTTCAACAATATGAAGTTCTGGGTTTAAAATTTCCACTTGTCCACCAGTTTTTATATCGCTGGCAAAAACTTCTTTGGGCCCCTTAATAGAAAGTGAGACTGTCTGAGGTTCGTCAGAAATCATTTTGAAGCGTGTTTTTTTCAAATTTAGAATCATGACAATCACGTCTTCTTTAATACCATCCATTGTTTGAAACTCGTGCGACACACCGTCAATTTTTATGGCGGTAATACTGGCGCCGGGAAGAGAAGAAAGAATGATCCTGCGTAAACTGTTCCCTAAAGTATGACCATAGCCGGGAGAAAGACCGTCTATCTCAAAAACTCCCTTATTGCCAATTTCCTCAACAACACGAGGCTTGGAAGGCATAATTATTTTATATTCAGGCATAATAAAAATTTTTATAACTAATAATCAATAAACAAAATAAATTAACGACTATAAAATTCAAGCACGGCATTTAAGTCTAGAAAACTTTCAGTATTTTTTGGTTTTCCCAAAATTTTCCCTTCCATGGCGCCTAAATCAAATACAACCCAGGATGGAGCAGTGTAGTCCTTTAATTTATCCCCTAGGTTTTCAAAAATTTTCTTGGTCTTGCTACCTTCGCGGATTTTAACCACGTCTCCTTGTTTTAATTCATAAGATGGTATGGTAACTCTATGATTGTTCACGATAAAGTGTCCGTGCGAAACCATTTGACGGGTAGCGCGACGACTGGCTCCAAGGCCCATTTTATAAATAACGTTATCTAGGCGGGATTCAAGACTTTCAAAAAGTTTCTCCGCGGTGCCTGCTCCTTTGATATTTGAAGCTTTTTTCACATAATTTGAAAGCTGACGTTCAGAAATGCCATATGAAAAACGAATTTTTTGTTTTTCTATCAGTTGAGCGCCGTATTCGGTAGGGGCTTTTGGGCGCTTGCCACCCGGTAACGTTTTGGTAGCAGCCGAAGCAAACTTTGGAGTCTGACATTTGTCGTAAACCCCTGGGCCCAATCTGCGGCAAATTTTAAATTTTGGTTTTGATATCATATATTTTTATACAAATTATACGCGTCGTGGTTTTTTAGCCTTTGGGCCGTTGTGGGGTACCGGCGTCGCGTCTAAAATTGAAGTAACTTCAATGCCGTGAGCCATAAATGCGCGTACAGCAGGCTCTCGTCCGGACCCAACACCTAAAATAACTACATCTGCATCCTTTACTCCAAGCACAGCTGCTTTACTGCCGATAACATCACCAACTTTTGAAGCTGCGAAAGGTGTCCCCTTTTTTGCACCACGAAAACCAAGAGATCCCGCCGAAGACCAAAAAAGAGTATTACCTATTTTGTCGGAAAAAAGAACCTTGGTGTTATTAAAAGTGGCATCAATGTGCAAAACACCGGATGTTACTTTTTTCTTTGCAGTTTTAGATGGGGCTTTCTTTACTTCTACTTCCCCTTCTGTTCCAACTACTTCTTTTTCTTCTTCTGTTGTATCTTGTTTTTTGACCATTTTTAATTATGTCTTACTTTCTTTACGCTTACCGGAAGCCATAGTCTTCCTGACATTACCCCTGATGGTGCGAGAGTTTGTCTTGGTTCGCTGTCCGCGAACCGGTAATCTCTTCATATGGCGAATACCTCGGTAGCTTTTTATGTCTTTCAATCTTTTGATATTGGCGGCAATTTCGCGCTTTAGATTTCCTTCGATTAAAATTTTCTCCACCACAGCACGAATATTGTTTTCTTCTTCCCCCGTCAGATCTTTTGCCTTTTTACCATGATCAATATTTACTTTATCTAAAATCTTACGGGCAGACGAAATACCAATACCATAGATGGCTGTCATCCCAATTTCCAGTCTCTTTTCATTTGGCACAGTAATTCCAAGGATTCTCATAATAATTATTGCTTTTGTTTATGTTTTGGGTTAGAGCAAATTATCCTCAAATGCCTGGCTCGGCGAACCATTTTACAATTATCACAAATTTTTTTTACTGATGCTTTTATTTTCATAACCAAAATAACATAAGAGAAAAACAAGGAAAAAACCCTTATTTTTCAACACTTTATCTTTTTAAAAACCTATCTAAACTGTGAGTACTATAATACACCATTGCTTTAAAAATAACAAGTCCTTTAAAGACGCTTCACTATCCTTCCCTTTCCCCCATAGGAATCAAGCACTACTTCGACTGAATCCCCAATCAAAACCTTGATTCTATGCATTCGCATTTTACCGGACAAATATGCCAGAATTTCCTGTTCTGTTTCTTCACTGCTATCTTTTTTTTCTTCTATTTTTACTCTAAATAAAGTACTGGGTAGAGCTTCAGTGACTACTCCCCTTACTGTAACTATTTTTTCATTATTAGACATTATTTTTATTGCTCATGTATAGAATATAACTATATAAAAATTGCGAGATTATGTCAAACAAAAATATAAAATTATTGCGGATAATTTACTATTATCTTGATGTTTTCTGGTTTTTGGGGTATAGAAAATTTCCATGTCGGTGTCATGATTAGATCAGCCGAATCAATATTGGGATATTGAGCCAGTATTTCTTTAAAATCAGCTTTGGCTTTATCTAATAAATCGGTAGTTAATTTATTCACATCTACTTTCCAGGTTATTTTTGCAGACCCCGATAAATTGAAATTGATGTTTTTTAAATCCGCGAAGGAAACGTTGTCTTTATTATTCAGGGTGAAAATTATATCTTTAATATTTGCTATAAAAACTTCGTTTCCGTCATATTTAGGAATAACATCTTCGGCTACTTTTTTCGTAAGTTTCTGTTCGTTAAATAAAATACCGTACAGTGCACCCTTGCGAGTTAAAGTCATACTCTTGTCTTTATTGTAGATGGAAACAACATTTGAGTCATCCGTGTTGAGAAAAAACGCATTTTTAAACAAGATAAATCCGCTCGGAGTTTGGTCGGTTGCTTTTTTAAATAGTTTTACCTGAAGAGCGATTTTTAAATCATCTAAAGCTTTATCCTTTTCTGTATCGGAAATAACCGGCGCTTTACCGATAAAACCTCCACTTATATCTCCTTTTGACCTGCCGTAAAACTTATCGTATTTAGGAGTGCCCTTGAAACCAAAAATTTTGAAATCTAGCGGAGTACTGTTGTATTCACTTCCGGCAAAAGCCCCGTAAATTTTTACCTCGACAGACCCTGGAGTACCATTTTTATTTTTACCCGGTATGGTTATTTTTGTTTTTGTTTTATAAATTTTATCATTTGAACCTTCTAGTCTAGTATCTACATTCAATGCTTGAGGAGAAGAACTGGAAGCATTATAAAGTATCACGGTACCCGTAGCCACTTCTTTTACTTCTTTTTCTTCTGTAGCAAGAATCGTTTTACTTTCTTCCCCATCAATAACCACTAAATCAAAAGATAAACCGGTGTCATTAGAATCTTTTACCGCGGATAAATTTTCATTTAAAACTATCTCTTGAACTTTCGGATTGACTCTTACTTCTGCTTTACCAAACAAAACAGAAAAGGCAAAAAGGCAGAACCCCACAGAAAACAGGGCCACTAGCCAAAGACCATATCTAGATTTATTTTTTTGGGGATATATTATCGGTTCTTTGATTGTGTGAATCTCGCGCACTTCTTTTTCCCGAATTTTTTTCGGCTCTTTGGTGCCTTGTCTCATTCGTTTATCTTTTATCATGTCCTCTAAAAAATATTTAGGCATAATTATTTTTTAGTTAAAAAACGATTAATATAAATAGCGTCAATAATCAGAAATGGTTCGCGAATGACATTTTTTTCAAATTCTGCGGCCCCATGCAATAATTCGGAGCTTAGAAAGATAACTTCAAATTTTGACTCGGTTAAGGTGTATTGATTAAATTGCTCGGTTTTGATTGTTTCCGAGAAAAAATCTGCCATATCTTTGCCAATAGCTATATAAATCGTAGCTGGAATGGAAATATCGTGAGATAGATTGGCTAAAGATTCTTGGAAACTTTTTAACCATTCTCCTTTTAATTTATCTATAATGGGTTTTAGTTTTTGGGCAATCATTTCTTCCGCATGTCCGTCTTTAAAAAGAGAAACGAGGGAACTGGCCTCATTTAGAGAAACCCTCATCATAGATGCAACGCCACGTGTTAAAAAATTCCGACCCAGCGGAAAAGAAATTGATTCACTTAATACCCCTTTTTTAATCATGGAAATATCGGTCACTTCCCCGCCAATATCAACCAATAGAAAATTCTCTCGCAGGGGATACATGTCGCGCACCACTGCAAAAGAGCTCATAGCAAAAGAAGAGAATTTTATCTGTTCGAAATGAAAATGTTTTGCTATTGTATTTTCTATTTTTTTTAAGACTTGCTCTCCGCTTATGGAGATAAATAAAGTCATTTCCAATTCTTTTATCTTTTGATTTAGAGGCTCCGTAGTTTCGTAGCCATTTAGAAGAGTTTTGATATTTTTTAGTTCAATCGGACGAATAGCGCTACCGACGCTTGTGTATTTTGGTAATTGTTGTTCTTCAAAAAGTTTAATTTCTTTTCGAGTCAACTCGTCGGCTAGCTTTTCCGTAAAAATAAATGGGGTGTTTTTCTCGAGGTTAATAACTCTGGTTTGGGAAACGTATAAAGCAGAAGAAAGCACACAGAAAATCCGCTTTGGAGCACCCAGACCTGCGGAAGATATTTTATTTACCACCACTTCAAGCGATGAAAGTGTCAGAGACAAAAATTTGTCAATATCAAATTCTTCTTCCACTTGGATTGGTTCTCGTACGGAAAAAATTATTTTAGGTATACCGGAAGATTGCGCATAAAAAAGCGCTCCCCCAACCGAGGAAGACCCAATATTGAAAACCAAGATTAATTCATCCTTTGCTTTTGCTTTAGTAAAAATACCCATATTGCAATTTTACCAGTAAAAACTACAAAAGTATAGCTTTGATACGTCGAATTCCTTGAGCCACGGCTTCTTCTTTTTGGATTTTGAATTTACTCAACTCCCCCGTGTTTTTGACGTGCGGGCCACCGCAAAATTCCTTAGAAGCTATATTTCTTTCTTTATCTTGTATGAAATAAACTGAAACAATATCGGCATATTTTGCCCCGAATTCCATTTCGGCCCCTATTTTTTGTGCTTCAGCGAGCGACATCTCTTTGCGTACAACATCCAGACTTCTCTCAATCTTATCATTTACCCAATCTTCGACTTTTTTCTTTTCTTCATCCGTTAATTTATGGTCGCAAAGAAAATCTATACGCAAGCGCTCTTCGGTAATGTTGCTCCCCCGCTGTTTGATATTTTTATCCACCACAGCCTGTAGTCCGGCCAGAAGCAAATGGTGCGCCGTGTGAAGACGAATAGTTTTTTCATTATGATTCGCGAGCCCCCCCCTGAACATGCCAGCACTGGACGTCTGGGAAAGCTTTTGGTGTTCAGCCATTTTTTTATGAAAATCTTCTAGATTTATCTCTTTACCTTGTTCTTTGGCTAGCTCCAGTGTGAGCTCTATTGGAAAACCATAGGTAGTCGCAAGCACGAAAGGATCAACCCCTTTCTCAAATTCTTTGAGACCATGTTCAAGGGTTTTTCTGAATTTATTCTCTTCTTGGTCAATTTCTTTTTTAATGGTTTCGGAATTTTGTAAAAGTTCAGGGTAAACAGTTTGATATTTTTCTATAATTGTTTGCGCAATCCAAAATAATGAATCATGTTTGAACCCTAAAACGTCCGCGTAGCGAACAGCGCGACGAAGCAATCTGCGCAAAATATAACCGCGGTGTGTGTTGGCCGGAATAACTCCATCTCCGATCATAAATACCGCCGTGCGCATGTGGTCAGCTACTATTCTCTTCGCCTTTTCATCTTTTGAAACAGTAAATTCATTTATTTTTCCCATAATGGACTGAAACAAATCAGTATCAAAAATATTATTTTTTCCTTGAACGGCCATAACCACGCGCTCCAGGCCTGCCCCAGTATCTACATTTTTACTAGGTAACTGACCGGTAATTTTCCCGTCCTGCTTCACATACTGCATAAAAACATCATTCCATACCTCAGCAACTTTTTGTTCTTGATCAGCTTTAAGATATTCTTCTTTAGTCATATCTCCGAGCGAATCAGTTAAATCATAAAACATTTCGGTATCCGGGCCACAAGGACCATTATCGCCCACACTCCACCAATTTGATTTTGCCCCCATATAATAAATACGGTTTTCCGGAATATATTTTTTCCAAATATCAAAAGCCTCTGTGTCTTTCGGTGAATTTTCGTCACCTTCAAAAACGGTTATATAGAGCCTTTTGGGATCAAGCCCAAAACCTTCATCTTTGGAAGTAAGTAATTCATAACTCCACTTTATGGCATCTTCTTTGAAATAATCTCCGAGCGACCAATTACCCATCATCTCAAAAAAAGTATCGTGAGTGTTATCTCCAACTTCGTCTATGTCTTGAGTGCGCACGCATTTTTGGACATTTACTAAACGTTTACCCATCGGGTGTTCTTGTCCAAGCAGATACGGCACCAGCGGTTGCATGCCGGCAGTATTAAATAAGACCGACGGGTCATTCTCAGGCACGAGCGAAGCGGAAGGAATTATTTTGTGTTCCCTTTTTTCAAAAAATTTTAAAAATCTTGACCTGATTTCATCTGATTGCATACTAATTTTTAGAATCATCAATTTCCCCGGTGATTTTTCTGATTGGTCTCTCAAATATATTTACCACAGTTAAGATAAGAAATACAAGTACGGTGGCAATAAGAGCCAGGCTAAAGTACCCAAATCCGGCCGCCATGCCGATGCCTGCCGTCACCCAAAGCCCGCCTGCAGTCGTGAGTCCTACTAAACGTGAATCTCGAAGGATAATCGAACCTGCCCCCAAAAATCCAATGCCGACGATTATTTGCGCCGGAATCATAGTTGGATTGAGCCCAGGCAAACTAGCATATTTCTGAACCATTGCTTCAGAAACTATCACAAATACCGCAGCACCGAGGGAAACCAGGGCGTGCGTTTTCATCCCTGCCGCTTCTTTGACCATCAACCTCTCCGCCCCGATAAACAACCCGAGCCCCACCGCCATCACTAACTTTAAAATTATTTCACTATTTTGTGTAAAAAATTGAATCATGGATATATTGTATAATACAGAACCTATTTAGACAACAGAAGCTCCAGCTTTTCCAGTAACTGCTCAAACTTAAAATATCCTGCTTTGGCATTAAAGTGTCCAGCATTTGGGATAAAAGAAAGTTCTACGTTGAGATGTTTTGCGAGTTGCTCTCCATTTCCCAAGGATACATACGGATCATTGTCAGACTGAAAGACAGTAAAATTTTTAGAATTATTTTTTATTTTTCCCCAGTCAAAATTGAAACCGCTAAAATTATTATCTCTGTCATAATTCAACAAGGGCCTAATTCCTATAGGAGTGCCAACTAAAAATGTAGCTTTGATTTTGTGCTTTAATTTTTCTAAAACTCTAAGAACAAAAATTCCCCCTAAACTATGCCCAATCAAAATTGTATCTTCATTTATAAATTGCTCATAATTTTTAAAAACATCAAACCATTCTGATATTTTTGCCGGCACTATCGGAGGCGTAGGAAATTGTGGTACAAAAACTTTACAGCCTTTTGCTTCAAGTTCCTCTTTCAACCGAGGAAACCAATTTTCTTCAGGATATCCCTCGGTGCCATGAAAAATGAAGATGTTTGATTTCATAATAAAATTATACAACTACACCTCCGCCCAAACAAACGTCGTTGTCATAGATAACGATGGATTGGCCCGAAGCAACCATGGTTGGTTTTGAGAAAATTACTTCGGCCTTATTTTTGGGAAGAATTTTAACTTGGCACGGCAAAAATTCTCCGTGATAACGAATTTGTGCGGTATAATTTTTATCTGCTTTTGGAATTTCGGCAATCCAATTTGTGTTTTCTAAATTTATCGCCAGTAAATTACTACGATATACTGTAGTAAAATAATTCTTATCTTGCGAAGCCACTAAAATATTTTTCTTGATATCTTTATTAATTATATAATATCTGCTGTCATTTGGACCTTTTTTTGTAATGGTAAAACCATGCCTCTCGCCTAGAGTATGGAACACAGCTCCATCGTGATACCCCATTACCTCTCCTTTTTCATTTATTACTTTACCTCTTTTTTCTTTAATATAATGTTTCAAAAATTCCTTCAAATCCACTGCACCCAAAAAACAAATCCCCTGGCTGTCCTTTTTGCCTGCAACAGGTAAATCAAATTTTTTCGCCAACTTTCTGACTTCCGTTTTTTTAAAATTCCCGATTGGGAAAATTATTTTTGAAAGTTGTTTCTGGTCGAGAGTCCACAAGAAATAACTTTGATCTTTTGATGGATCTTTATTGCGTAGCAAATGTAGTAAAAAAGAGTCCGTGTCGGAGCCCACTTGTGGGTAAAGCGACGAATTTTTACTATATTTGCGAAGTGAGGCGTAATGCCCAGTCGCCACAAAATCCGCACCCATGGCCAAAGCCTTCTTAAGAAATGCGCCGAATTTTACCTCTTTATTGCACATCACGTCCGGGTTAGGTGTCCGCCCTGCCTTATATTCGCGAATCATATAGTCCGCCACTTCTTTTTTATACACATCTTCGAGGTCAAAAGTTAAAAATGGAATGTCTAAAAAGGCTGACACCCGCATTGCATCCCGACGCTCTTCTTCTTCGTTGCATTCCAAAAAATCCGGATGCCAAGTTTTAATAAAAACTCCCACGACTTTATAGCCTTGTTTTTTGAGCAAAGTGGCAGAAACAGCACTATCTACTCCTCCAGAAAGTCCAACAAAAACCGTTTTTCCTTTCATAAATAAACCTTACAATTCCATGAGTTTTTTGTAAAGCTCAAAGGTCGCACGAGCGTCAGAGAGAGCCGTATGCGCTTTTTTGTTTTCTATACCAAAACGCACGCATAATTCACGCAACGAAAAATGTTCTAGTTCTGGGTCACGGTGCAATTTTGCCCAAGCAATCGAAACAGTATCCATCTTGTGATAATGCATACTGTTTGAAAAACCAGTTTTATTAAAAGCATATTCTAAAAAACCAGAATCAAAGGCTACGTTATGGCCGACCATTATGCAATCTTTTACTTTCTCCGAAAAAATTTTCATTGCTTCAGGCAAAGAGATGGCCTTCACCCAATCATTCTTGTCATAATGACTCACTTTCAGAGCCACCGGGTCAGCATCTTCAATGTGTTCCGGTTTTATTTTTAGTTCAAATTCTTCGACAACTTCTAATTCTGGCGTAGTCAAAACAACCCCGATTTCAATAATCTCGTGCTTAATAAGATTTAAGCCTGTAGCTTCTATGTCTACAAAAGCAAAATTGTGTTTTCGCATTCTATTTATTTTATCTTATTTCAGATATTTTCGCTCGTTTAATTTATGTTCGGCAAAATTTTTCGCATAGTGGATAAGCCCGGTCTTGTCGTGTAGATAATAAAGATAATCGGATTTCTGCGGATGAATGGATGCGGTGATCGCCTCTATGCCCGGATTCGCAATCGGGCTTTTGGGCAATCCTCTGATTTTATAGGTTATGGGCGCAGCATCAACCTGTAATGGCATACCTATATTGATTCTTCTCCAGAGAATTCCGGAAATTACTGTCCGGTCTGCGTCTCCTTTGGCTTCCCTCTCAATAATTGAAGCCATGGTGATGATATCTTCTGTCGTTCTGCCGGACGCTTTAATCTCCGAACTAAGTGGGGTAATTTTTTTATTAAAATTTGTGCTCATAGAATCTACGACGTCCGTCTCGGTATCCGTAGTAGAGAAAAAATAGGTATCCGGAAAAAGATACCCTTCGAGATTTTTTGTTTTTACTAAAAAATTCGTTTTATCAAAATTTTGCAGTTTTAGAGAAAAGGCATCGGCAATTTGGTTTACATTAAAGCCTTCCGGGATAGTCACCGACACGGGCGCTAGGTTGTGCTCCCCTTTTGATATTCTCCGTGCGATGACGTATACCGGTAATTTATTTTCAAAATAATAATCGGCAGAAATAACACGTTTTTCGCGACCAAACAAAATCACAAAGGCTTCAAAAATAGTTCGGGAGCGAATAATATGTTTTTGTTGTAGTTCTAGGGATACGCTATGTAAACTTGCCCCCGACTCAATTTGAACAATAGCGCCAACGGGAAAATCTGCAGGCGAACTAAAAAACAAGGCATAGAAAATAACTACAAATAAAAACGCCCCCGCAAAATAATATTGTTTTTCTGGCATAGATTAAGTGGGTAAATTCGTAGGTGGTGAAGCTTCTTTGGATTCGATACGCTCGAGAGTAGGCACCCGCATGATTTGACCCGGGAAGTGCCACAGCGTAGCCAGTTCTTCGGCATTTAAAATATAAGTTTGATGATGGACATAAGCCTTGATTATTCCCGAAAGGGTAATAACTCCTTTGATCGGCCAATCCCAAAAATGCTGAGAAAAAATATGATGCCGAAGTGGAAGGTGGAAAAAAGCTCGCTCTCTGTATTCATGCAGCATTCTGTTGGCAAGTAACATAACTGTCTTTGAGGAAGCTGGAAATACTCCGCTATATCTATCTCCCTGAGAAGAATTTATACGATCAAAACCATTAATGTCCGGAGCGTCATATTGTCGTAAAATAAGACGAATGTTTCTGGAATTGTTGGTTCTGGTTCCTGGAGGATATATTTCTTTTTTGGCTACATACATAACTCGAATACCAGTTTCAAAACCAAGCTTTGAAACTTTATTATTCATCCTTTCCACGGCTCTTTTTAGAAAATCCGGAACACGAATTTCTACTCTCGAATCTGTGCCAAGTATGACACCCTTGCCTTTAACCGCTGTAAAATCCTTCAACAATTTTAAAAGCTGAACGTTGGCTTCCGCCACCCAATCATGTTCACCAAACCAGGTACCATGGGTTTTATACATTTTTTTTGAGGGTGTAACGACAATCTGCATCCACATTTGTTCTCCTTTTTGGATAGAAGCAAAAAGTTCAATAATTGGAGAAATGGGGTCAACTTTAAATTCTTCTTTTGGATCTTTATCTAAACCATAATCAATATAGGTTTTGATGGGAAATGCTTCAGGCTTCTTTAGACCAAACTCGCAACCCCAACCATTCCATGAACTTTCGGGAGTTATCTCATCGATAGCTAAAGTATAATCTTCTACTGCTTTAACTTGCGCTTGCGGATATTGCGCATACATTTGTGTCTCAATTAGGCCCCGAACACGCGTCGGTGTCCTTATATAAAAATGCACCGTGCCGTCAATTGAAGCAATTTCCAGAGAAAACCAAAACCACACGGCGCCCTGCCAATACTCCTCCATGCCCCCTTTCTCACTCCAGTGAAAAAGCGCATTGGTTATAAAAAGCTCCATAGCCTTTGGACTGCGCAAGACTTCCCGTGGTGGCACTATTTCCAATAAAACAAAATCGATACCGGAAATAAAATCCTGCTGAATGTAGTGCACCCACATTATCCAAGCCAACTTGCCGAGCAATATCACCGCGGCCAGAGGTAAAATAAATCTTATTATGTCGTATTGTAAATTATAGGCGAAAATAAAATAGATTATGACCGCAATCACAATGTAACGCCAATATCCTATTATCGCTTTTTCAATCTTGCCGAAAAAATCGGTTGGAGCTTCTTCTGCCATGTATCTATTTTAAGATATTTAGACAGTAGTGTAAAGCCCGTTTTTGTTCTTTTTAAAATATTTAGGATTTGCCAGATTAACTAAAATAGTATTTTTTTTGAAATATCTCTCTTTCATGACTTTGGTAACAACATCATCTTTGGACAAGGCTCCTTCGCGTTTCAAAATATCTTCAATGACTTCACGCGCAATGCCGGCCTTGTACCCCCATTCAGCCAGGGCATACATTCCCCTACCCACCAACACAAAACGGGAATCTTTGATAAGCTCGTTGTGACAAGTAGCATAGTGAATCTTTTTTCCGAAAGTTTTAGAAATCGCATCCGCAACTTCCTTGAAATGCATTGGCGATCCGTGCTTGCGCATAACCAAAAAAGCGTAGTCTTTGACCCCGCGAGTGCGGATGTTCGGCGAAGAAGCCTTTCCCCATTCTCCGAGTCCATTTTTCGCTATAGATTTAGACATGGAAAGCCAACGCTTGGCAATCTCCGCATCTTTATATTGTTCCGCCAAGTCCTTCATTTGATCAAAAAACTTTTTAATCATTTCTGTTTCAGGAATCAAGTCTTCATCTCTGAGACTGGAATAAAGTTTACGTAAAGCATCGTGTACTTTATCGGTCATGCTATCGTCCACACTCCAGCGAGTATGAAAATGTTCATCTTCACGGTGTTTTTTGAAAGCGTCGCCCAGTACCATGAAAAAATGAATATGGTTTTGGGTGGCTTTATCTTTGGATATATATGGCAAAAACTCATGCTCCGCCACGATAGAACCCAGTTTGTGCATCAATTGCTTCAACTCATCAAAAACAACCTGTTCAGCTTTATAGGCATCAGATTTTTTTATTAAATTAAGCGCCGCGTCTTCAACCTGACGAACCCGCTCTCGGGTAATATTATATTTCTTACCGATTTCTTCCAAGGTCTTTCTTTCTCCGTCAGCCGTTAATCCAAAACGATTCATGATCACGTCAGAGGCGCGGTCTTGCAGATGCGAAGTTATTTTTTTAGTTATTTTTTTTGGTTTGAAAGATATCGTTGCCATATTTATATTATTATTATTTTCCCTCTTTGTTTTAATTCTAACGCTTTGCTTTAACTCGGTCAATCTCGGTCAGATATCTTTTGCGAAGTCGAACGGATTTTGGAGTGACTTCCAGATACTCGTCGTGATTCATCACTTCAAGTCCTCGCTCAATACTCAAAATAAAAACAGGATTTAGGGTTATGGCTTCGTCTGTTCCCGAAGCGCGCATGTTGGTAAGTTGTTTTCCTTTTGTAGGGTTCACTGCCATGTCTTCGCCCTTCAAAACATTGCCAACCACCATGCCTTCATATACCTCAGTCCCGTGCTCTATGTATAATATACCACGTTCCTGTAAATTTGCAAGAGAAAAGGCTACTGCCTTACCGGAAACCATCGAAGTCATAGACCCGTATTCGCGTTTTTTGATTTCTCCGGCATATTCCCTGAAACCGGTCACCCTGGAGCTCATTATGCCTTCTCCTTTAGTATCAATAATAAAGCCACTCCTATAGCCTAAAAGGCCACGGGTTGGTATATCAAAAATAACCCTTGCCACGCCGTGTTTTTCGGCCATATCTTTCATAATACCCCGCCTTTTCCCGATCTTTTCAATCACTGTCCCGGAAAATTCCATAGGCACATCTATCACCAATTCTTCATAAGGTTCCGTCTTTGCCCCATCGTGTTCTTTGATAATAACTTCCGGCTGAGAAACTTGCATTTCAAAACCTTCTCGGCGCATATTCTCGAGCAAGATAGCAATGTGCAATTCCCCTCGTCCGTATACTTTGAAGAATGACGGGCCCATATTGTTCTCACCTTGGTCCGGCGAAAAATCCACCTTTAGACCGACATTTATTTCTAATTCTTTTTCTAATCTTTCTTTGATCTGTCTTGAGGTTACAAATTTACCTTCTCGTCCGGCAAATGGAGAATCGTTGACTAGAAAGTTTAGAGATAGTGTTGGTTCATCAATGGCAATATGCGGAAGCGGTTCTACTGATTCATCTTCAATTATAGTTTCTCCAATATAGATGTCCGGTATGCCTGCAATCATGACAATGTCTCCGGAAGTCGCGGTCTCCACTTCTTTTCGGTTGATTCCTTCAAAAGAAAACAGTTTAGTTATTTTCCCTTTGCGTGTCCCGCTCTGACCCTCGATGTCGCCTTTGATAAAAACCGAACTGCCTGAAGTAATTTTCCCTGAATAAATACGCACAATTGCCATACGACCTAAAAAGTTGTCGTAACCCAAATTAAAAACCTGCGCGGACATTTTTTTGTCTTCATCTAGAGAAGCCGGTGGTACTTTTTCTAAAATTAAATCTAGGAGTGGAGAAAGGTCGAGAGAAGAGTCGCCTAGATTTTTAAAAGCCTTTCCTTCACGCCCTATCGCATAAATTGTTTCAAAATTTGCCTGTTCATCATTCGCCCCAAGTTCAAAAAATAATTCTAAGACTTCTTCGTGCACTTTATGCGCATCGGCAGCCGGTTTATCTATTTTATTTATGACCACAATCGGTTTGAGTCCAAGCTCTAGAGATTTCTTCAGAACAAAGCGTGTCTGTGGCATCGGGCCTTCGGCTGCATCTACCAGAAGAAGCACCGAATCGATAGCTCGTAAAACTCGTTCCACCTCGGAACCGAAATCGGCGTGACCGGGAGTATCTACAATGTTTATCTTTGTGCCCTTGTAATTGATTGAGGTATTTTTAGAATAAATAGTAATACCACGTTCTTTCTCAAGATCGTTTGAATCCATGGATACACCCTCGTCTTGCAAGCCACCATTTTGCTTCATTAAAGCATCGGTCAAGGTAGTCTTGCCGTGGTCCACGTGCGCGATAATTGCTATATTTCTAATTTCCATAAATAAGTTTATTAGTTGAAACAAAAAAGCCCCAAAAAACATAAGGCCCTTTTGAAAACTATTTTATAATAACATAGTTTAGAGAAAACAACAAGCTAAAAGACCAAAAAGGTGCAAAAAATATGATTTTGTGATATTTTAAGTGCATGCGTCGGTGGTAGAGTGGTCAATTACAACAGACTGTAAATCTGTCGCCTTCGGGCTACGAAGGTTCGAATCCTTCCCGACGCACCAATACATTTCTGTACTTCATGAAGTTTTCATACTAAGGGTGTATGATTAAAGAATGAAAATATTAGTTGTCGAGGATAATACAAAACTGGCGGAAAATCTGAAACAAGGCTTGATGCAGGAAGGCTATGCTGTTGATGTTATCGAAGATGGGCTCTTGGCGGAACGTCGGATTTTGATTAATCGTGATGAATATGACCTGGTAATTCTCGACAGAATGCTTCCGGGCAAGGATGGGGTGTTGGTTTGTGACAGTTGGCGAGAAAATGGCATAGTTATACCGATATTGATGTTAACCGCACTTGGCGCCACAGATGATAAAGTTGTCGGCCTCGATGCCGGCGCCGATGATTATCTGGCGAAACCTTTTGCGTTTAAAGAATTGTTGGCTCGGATACATGCCCTCCTGCGCCGTCCAAAACAATCTTTCCCCAATATCCTTACCAGTGGTGATATTAATTTAGACACAAAAAGCAGAACGATAACTTATAAGAATAAACCAATCTCTCTCACCCTAAAAGAATTCATGGTACTCGAATATTTAATGCGAAATAAAAACAAAGTGGTTACCCGAGATGAACTTTATTCTCATGCCTGGGACTTTGCCGATTCATCCTTAAGTAATACGGTTGATGTGCATATAAAAAATCTTAGGAAGAAAATTCGCGACAACGGAAAAATTATCCAAACAATCCGCGGGGTTGGTTATAAACTCGAAAATAAATAACATGATAGATGAATTTTTTATTGCGCGACTGAGACTTACTTTCTACTATTCCATTACTGCGATAGTCATTTTGGGTGGTTCCAGTATCGTGCTTTACAATACAATTCTTTCGAATTTTACCCAGTCGATTTTAGAGGAAGAGATACTTGATTTACGTATTTCTAAAGCTTTAATCGACAGAGCACAAGATATATTGCTGAATCGTTTTATAACCATAGACGCCATTTTGATAATATTTATTATCGTGTTGGGGTTTCTTTTGACCCATAAAACACTTGCCCCAATAAAATCTAACATGGAAAAACAAAAGAGATTTATCGCCGATGCTTCTCACGAACTTCGTACTCCCATTGCAGTAATTATTTCTGGCTTGGAAGTAAATTTAAATAATAAAAAACTGGATCTAGCCGGAGCCAAGAAAACAATGGAAAATAGTTTGGACGAAATGAGGGAATTTTCGAAACTCAGTAATAGCCTGCTCGACTTATCAAAATACGATACTCCTATCCAAAGAGAGTATGAAAAAATTGACATTATTGAGCTAATTAAATCTGTCATCGAAAAAAATAGACCCTTGGCCCAAATCAAGGGAATAAATATTGAGACAAGGTTGTTGGAACTGCCGGCAATTGTTCATGGAAACAAAATTGAGCTTCAGCGAGTATTTTTTAACATTCTGGATAATGCTATTAAATACACGAGGGTTGGAGGCCTTATCTCAATATCAGACAAAGTTGTTTCTGATAAATACATATTAACGATTGCCGATAGTGGTATTGGCATTCCTAAAGACATCTTAAATAAGATATTCAACCCGTTCTTTAGGGGCGATGTGTCCAGACATACCAGTGGAGCAGGACTCGGGCTTACTTTATCTAAAAAGATAATCGAAAATCATAAAGGGGTAATTACTATAAAAAGCCAGGAAAATAAGGGTACAAACGTCACTATCTCACTTTCCCTCTCTTCATAACAACTTCATCTAATAAGTTTAGTATATAAGCATACATTATGGTCAAAATGTATATCTTTATCAGCCTACCAGTTTAATATTTAATTAAAATAAACACATGAAATACAAAAAACAAATCGCCACAGGTGCACTCGCCATATCATTATTAGTCGGAGGTTCTTCGGTCTTTGCCGCTAGTCCGCAAGACTTGGGAATTAAAAATTCGCACCCGACTTATCAAAAACAAAACAAGCACAACAGAGACTTTAAACCAAAACACAAGAACAAGGGAAACATAGTCGGCACCGTCGGCGCGATAAATAGTTCGGGTTTTACTATTGAAGTAATAAATAGAAAAACAAAAGTCGCCTCCTCGGTAGATATAGCCACAAGTACCGGAACCGTTTACAAGAAAAATGGCCTCGATGCTACCATATCCGATTTAGCTGTCGGACAAAAGGTAATTGTTTCCGGAAAGGTCGACAAAACGACAAACATCCTCACTGCTAAGACTGTCAGAATAGTAACTCAGAAAATTAAAAATCAATAAAAAAGATTTTGCACGAAAGATCCTATTGTAAAATAGGAGCTTTCGTGTTAAAAAATAGTGGAGCAAAGAACCCGGACACGACGGAATCGTGTAAAAAAGGAGAAGAAGGATGCCAAAACTCGAGATAGCAGTACCACACAGACTTCCGCAGGCAGAGGCGCTGAATCGGATCCAGGCACTGCTCAGCCAGGTCAAAACTGAATTCTCGAACAACATCGAGGATCTGGCCGAGAACTGGTACGGAAACGAGGGAACCTTCAGCTTCAAGGCTATGGGGTTCCGCGTTTCCGGCACACTCAAGGTCGGGCCGAGGGGGGTGGAGCTGAACGGATCCCTCCCGCTCGCCGCGATTCTCTTCAAGGGGAAAATCGAAGAGACAATCAGGGAACGGGCGAAAACCCTGCTCGCCTGACGTCTCAACGACAACCTTCGTAACATCAAAAAGGCCCGGTGCTTGCGCTGGGCCTTTTTTGCTTTTTACAATTTTATTATTCTATACTGACGAACGAGAACTTACGCGAATATTACTTTTGATTTTTCCTTTTTTTGTTTCTATGAGAAGTTCGTTATTTTTTACCGACACATGCACTGTATCTCCCTTCTTAACTCCATTTGAAATGATGTAGGAAGCCACCGGGTTCAAAATTTTATTTTGAATCAAGCGATTTAGTGGCCGAGCGCCGTAGTGTGGGTCATAACCCTCCTTGGCCAAGTGTGACAAGGCTTCTTCGGAAATTTCAAAACCAATTCCCTTGCCCGCCAAACGATCTATGACAACTTTGATGCGCAAATTCACTATTTCTTTTATATCCTGCTCCGACAGAACATCAAAAACAATAATTTCATCCAAACGATTCAGGAATTCCGGGCGGAAATTGTCTTTTAATGCTTCCATAACTTTTTCCTTCATATTGCTGTAATCCTGTTTAGTGGAGTTATTGGAAAATCCGATAGATTCCATCTTCTCCACGAATTGTGAACCGATATTCGAAGTAAGAATAATAATCGTGTTTTTGAAATTCACCACTCGCCCTTTGCCATCCGTCAATCGTCCTTCATCGATTACTTGCAAAAGCACATTGAAAATTTCTGGATGCGCTTTTTCAATCTCATCAAAAAGAATCACCGCGTATGGACGATGTCGCACCGCTTCGGTTAGTTGCCCCGATTCATCATAACCGACGTAGCCCGGCGGAGAACCGATAAGCTTGGACATTGAATGTCGTTCCATGTATTCGGACATATCCACTCGTATAATGGCATTGTCGTCATTAAACATAAATTGCCCGAGGGCCTTAGTAAGTTCCGTTTTTCCAACCCCAGTCGGACCCAAGAAAATAAAACTCCCGATAGGCCTATTTGGGTCTCCGATCCCCGCACGTGAACGACGAATAACATCAGCGACACGTTTTATGGCATCAGTTTGACCGATAACTCTCTTGCCGAGCTCCGCTTCCATTTTTTCCAATTTTTCACGTTCTTCTTCCAGCATCTTAGTAAGTGGAATACCGGTCCAGCGCGCAACGACTTCAGCAATATCTTCAGCGGTAATTTCCTCTTTTAATATTCTGCGGGATTTTTGCAGTTTCTTTAATCGCGCCAATTTTGTATCCAGTTCTTTTTTTAAATTCGGTATTTTCCCATAGCGTATTTCCGCCGCCCGAGCCAAATCGGATTTCATTTCTGCGTCTTCTGCTTCCAGGCGAATACTTTCCAGTTCTTTTTTAATCGCGCGAATTTCCACCACAATAGCTTTTTCGTTTTGCCACTTGAGCTCGAGTTCTTTGGTTTTCTCCGACAGGTTGCCTATTTCTTTATCTATTTCTTTGATGCGATTTTTTATTTCGTTTTGCTTATCTTTGCGTCCACCTGTTCCAGCGCCAATTTCTTTTTTCAGCGCCTCTTTTTCGATTTCCAGACGCATAGTTTTGCGATTCGCGTCTTCCAGAACCGGCGGTTTATTTTCGAGCATTATCTTAAGCGAAGAAGAAGCTTCATCTATCAAGTCCACCGCCTTGTCCGGTAAAAATCTGTTGGTGATATATCGCGCCGAAAGATTAACCGCGGAAATGATGGCATCGTCGGTAATACGAATCCCATGAAAAAGCTCATAGCGTTCTTTAAGTCCGCGCAAAATGGCGATAGCATCCTCCACCCCCGGTTCATCTATGTATACGGGTTGAAAACGTCTTGCGAGCGCAGGATCTTTTTCAATATGTTTTTGATATTCTCGTAAGGTCGTCGCGCCGATGGCCCTCAGTTCTCCGCGAGAAAGCGCCGGTTTCAACATATTAGAAGCATCCATCGTGCCTTCTGCCCCACCCGCGCCGACAATAGTGTGTATCTCATCTATAAAAAGAATTATTTTCCCGTCAGAGCGTTCGATTTCTTTCATTATACCCTTTAATCGTTCTTCAAATTCTCCGCGATATTTTGTACCAGCCACCAAGAGACCCAAGTCAAGCGAAACAAGTTCTTTTTCTTTCAGAGATTCAGGGACATTGCCTTTAGTAATCATTTGTGCGAGACCTTCCACCACCGCTGTCTTGCCTGTACCAGCTTCTCCTATCAAAATCGGATTATTTTTTGTCCGACGGGAAAGTATCTGCATAATACGAGTTATCTCGGTATCCCGACCGATAACCGGATCGAGTTTATCTTCTTTGGAAAGTTTTGTGAGATTGCGGGTATATTTTATAAGTAATTTAAATTTCTTTGGTTCGGACACATCGGTAATATTCTGACTGCGTAATTCTTCCAGAACTTTTAGCACTTGATCCTTGTGAATACGAAAACGCGCCAAGGTTTCCCGCGCTTCACTGGTAACTTCGAGAATAGCGATAAAAAGATGCTCAGTGGAAACAAAATCATCTTTCATATATTCCGCGAGTTTCGCTGATTGCTCAATCACCTGAGCTAAATCCGGGTTAAGGTAAATCTGATATGAGGGCGATAAAGTACTGTGGTTCTCGGGCAATTCAATCATCTCGAGCACGGAATCCGTAAGAAGCATGGTATCAATTTCCAATTTATCCAGAATGGAATTTACCATCGACTCATCCTGTAAAAGAAGCGCGGCGAGCAGGTGTAGAGAAGAAACATGGTTCATGCCTCGTTCAATCGCCAGCTCATGGGCTTTTTTAATGGCATCTTTGGCTTTAGTTGTAAATTTATTTAATGGTGGCATATATTGAGAATACACTACGTGTCAAGGACACAATGATATTATTGGGCTTTGGCTGGAGAAACAAAGGTTGAGAGAGAATCGTTGATAGCTTTAATGGAGGCAAAATTATTAACATCAGAAAAAATAGCAATACCCAGAACTTCTCCATCTAAATCTAAGACAATCCCGCCAGAATTTGCTTTTATCACACTTATATCAATAGTTTTATTTCCTTCAAAAATAAAAGAAGAAATTTTATCTCCAAAAACTATTATTTTTTGCCCGGCTTTCATTTTTTCCAGATCACCAGAAACCGGAACAGACAGCACCAGCTTATTTTTTTCATCAAGCGGAGCCCCTACTTTTAGAAAAGAAAATCCGGCTTTATCGGCACCTATAAAATCTGCCCGAAATTTTCCGCTGTCATTTCTGACATAATAAGTTTCTTGCCCGGGAACAAATCCCGCGTCGGCAACAATAATACCATCCATAGAAACTGCAAATCCACGCCCAGCCGAAACTTCAGTCGAGCCCACGCTTGCATCATAACCGTCTTTAGTTATGACAAATACCGCAGATCGATTTTTAGCAATTGCATCTACCACTAAATCTTCTTCCTTGATAATCACGGTTTGCGTTTTACCTTCCACTTGTTGAATTTTTTCAATAGTTTGCTGCACGACACGATTAACCGGCACGGTAAAAGAAGCCGGTGCTTGTTGCATCAACGTCACCGTCGTTATGCCCGTAGCGATAGAAGTGACAAAGGAAAGTAGCACTGCAAGCAATATTAACTGTGGTTTATTTAAATCCTTAATATCCATACCCTAATCATACCACTTTTTTAATTTTTGCAAAATCTGAGTTAGAGATTTTATTGTGTAGGCTATATCACTTTTTTTAGTGTTTCTCCCCATAGAAAAACGAAGTCCGCCAATTTCCGGATTCGATTTTGGACGCAGAGCTTCGATGACATACGAGCCTTCAGCTCGAGAACTTTTGCACGCACTTTTGGAAGAAGCCATTATGCCTCGCGCTGAAAGTTCTATTACTAATAAGTCGCTCGGAATTCTCGGGAGGGTTATGTTTATATTATTTGGTAATCTATTTTCTAGATCACCATTTATTAAAAGCGCAGCTTCTTGAAATTTTTTATCCGCGAGGGAACCACCCCGTAGGGGAAGGTCGTAGCGGGAAAAAATTTTAAGAAGCGAAGCGAAGAAGTAATCGCGCAGCTTGGTTAATCTTTTTACTTCTTTATCTTTTATTTTTTGTGTTTCAATTAATGCGGAAGAAAATTTTAAAATCTCCGGCAAATTTTCCGTACCCGGGCGTAGTCCCATTTCCTGATCTCCCCCACCGAAAATATTTGAAAATGGTACATAATTCTTTTTAAAAAGCACGCCTATCCTGCCGGCTCCTTCAATTTTAGAACCTGAAAGTGATAGCATATCTACGCCAAGTTTTTCCACATTTAGATCTAAATAATTTACTGCCTGTACCGCATCGGTGTGGAAAAAAATGTTTAACGTGTTCTCTTTTCGATAATGTCTAACCTCTTGTGCTATTGCTTTAATGGGCTGAATGGTGCCAATTTCGTTATTCACATACATAACTGAAACAAGCACGGTATTTTTCTTCAGCATTTTTCTTATTTTTTTAGGATCCACGAGACCATTTGATTCGACGGGCACGATCGAAATTTCTGCTAATTTTCTTTTTTCTAAAAGTTTATAAGTGTCCAAAACAGATGGATGTTCTATGTTTGTCGTGATGATATGCGGAGCAGATGCAGAAAAATTTTGACCGTGCCCCCGCCCGCTTGCGGGTAAAGCGGCAAAATTTTTCTGCATCTGCGAAGCTAGAACAACTCCTTGTATAGCCAAATTGTTACTTTCTGTCCCCCCACTTGTAAAAATTATTTCTTCGCTACGGGCACTCAAAACACCCGCGACGTCTCTGCGCGCCTGCTCTAATTTTTTCTTGGCCAATAATCCAAATTCGTGTATAGAACTCGAGTTCGGAGATATTGATGCCGCGTAATCCATATATATTTTCTTGGTTTTTTTGTTTGATTTTGACACAAAAGTAGTATATATTGAAATTGTATGAATACAAAGCTCGAAATAGGTCTTTTTATTTTGTCTGGTGTGTTATTTTTAATAGCCACACTTTGGGTTTTTGCTACAGAAAAACGCCTAAAAAGATTTTTCCTTGGTAAAAAAGCGAAAGATTTGGAGGATACGATCATATCTCTAGAGAGTGAAATTATAAAATTCAGAAAAGAGAAAGAGAGTATCGAAAAAGACATAACGATAATCAACGGTAAGTTGAAAAAAAGCATTCGTGGACTTGAAACAATCCGTTTTAATCCATTCCCCGATCAAGGCAGTAATCAGAGTTTCGCCATAGGCATGATGAATGAAGACGGCGATGGTTTGGTAATTTCCAGCCTATATTCACGCGAACGTATGAGTATCTTTGCCAAGCCGGTTAAAGCAGGTAAATCGGAATACGAACTCACAGCTGAAGAAAAAGAGGCTCTCTTAAAAGCAAAAGTATAAATATGCCAACAGAAAATGAAAATAAAATAACGGCGAGGCCGCCAATTGTAGCCGTCATGGGTCATATCGACCACGGTAAATCAACCTTGCTGGATTATATTCGTAAAACAAATATTACCGAAACAGAGACCGGCGGTATTACTCAAAGAATTTCCGCTTATGAGGTTATCCATAAAGACGAAAACGGAGAAAATAAAAAAATCACTTTCTTGGATACTCCCGGACATGAGGCTTTCTCAAAAATGCGAGAACGTGGCGCAGAAATTGCCGATATCGCTATCCTGGTCGTATCTGCAACTGAAGGTGTAAAACCGCAAACAATTGAAGCCTGGAAAACTATCGTGGAATCGAAAATTCCCTATATTGTGGCAATAAACAAAATTGATTTACCCGGAGCCAATGTAGAAAAAATCAAAACAGAATTAGCTGAGAATGAAATTTATCTCGAAAACTATGGGGGCACGGTCCCATATGCTGAAATTTCCGCAAAGACCGGAACAGGAGTAGACAACCTGTTATCCCTCATTTTAATTCTCACCGAAATGGAAACCCTGACAGGTAATACTAAAGAAGAGGCTTCCGGTTTTGTAATCGAAGTCAATCTGGACTCTAGGCGCGGAATCATGGCAACATTGATAATAAAAAACGGCACAATCAAAAAAGGAATGACGGTCGCCGTAGAGAACAGTACCTGCTCCACGCGCATAATAGAAAATTTCAAAGGAGAAACAATAGACGAAGCTTCGTTCTCCTCTCCGGTACGTATAGTTGGTTTTGATAAAATGCCTCGCGTGGGCGCCCTGTTTAAAACTTTCCAGAAAAAAAGAGAAGCTGAAGAATATGCGGAAAATTTTAAAGAAGGAAAAAAATCCGAACCCATGGGAGTAGAGAGCACAAAAAAAATTATTCCAATAATCCTGAAGGCGGATGTCGCCGGCTCGATAGAAGCAATTGAAAAAGAAATAACTAAAATACAAAATGATACCGCAGAATTCAAAATAGTGGGCAAAGGTATTGGACCAATTTCCGAATCTGACATAAAAGGAGTTTCTTCGGGCGAAGAAGCCATTGTAATTGGTTTTAATGTTAAGGCGGACAAAAGCGCCATAGAAATGGCTGAAAAAAGAAGCATCACCATCTCTTTCTTTGACATTATTTATAAAATGACTGAATGGCTCCAAACACAAATGGAAGAAAGGAGACCGAGAATAGAAACTGTGGAAATAACCGGTCGGGCGAAAATTATCCGAGCATTTTCCCGCACCAAGGAACGCCAGATAGTCGGAGGTAAAGTTGTCGAAGGGCAAATCAACCTAAACAGCACCGTAAAAATAATGCGTCGAGAATTTGAAATCGGGCGCGGTAAGATTATAAATCTGGAAAAAAGTAAAACTAAAACAAGCACCGTAGAAGAAGGCTCCGAGTTCGGGATGATGATTGAATCAAAAATAGAAATCGTGGCAGGAGATGTATTGGAGTCTTTTTCTATAACTCAAAAGTAAAAAATATGCCAAACGAGACTCAGCGAAATGAAAAAGTGGCAGTACATATCAAAGAGCTCTCGGCGCAATTCTTGGGGCGCGAGAATAATCGCACTTCTCTCATCACAGTTACCAGCGCCTCCTGCTCCCCTGACCTAAAACGCGCGACTATATTTATTACCGTACTTCCGACAGACAAAGAAGGAGATGCTTTGGGCTTTGTCAAACGACAACGCGGAGACCTTAGAGAATTTTTGAAAAAAAATATGCCCATTAAAACAATTCCGTTTATTGATGTAGCCATAGATTTAGGTGAAAAGAACCGCCAAAAAATTGACGAACTCTTGAGATAGAATTTTTGAGGCCTGGGTGGGAATCGCACCCACGTATATTCCTTTTGCAGAGGAATGCCTTACTACTTGGCTACCAGGCCAATGTGGGCGAGGAGGGACTCGAACCCTCAAGGATTGCTCCACTAGTTCCTAAGACTAGCGCGTATACCAATTCCGCCACTCGCCCAAATAAAATCTTTAAGTACAAAATGTACTTTTGTGCGCCCAGAGGGGATCGAACCCCCGACCTTATCCTTAAGAGGGATCTGCTCTACCAGCTGAGCTATGGGCGCAAATAACTTTTATCTTCTTTGTCTCTTGTATTATGCCAATAACTGTATACCTACCAAAACAGCTATGGACGCATAAACTAATTTTTTAAAAAACTCCCTAGTGCCCGAGGTGGGAATCGAACCCACATCCCTTGCGAGACACGATTTTAAGTCGTGCGCGTATACCAGTTCCGCCACTCGGGCAAACAAAATAGATTATATGTAAAAAATAACGAAATAACAAGTCTTTTTTAGAGATACTGTATTTATGCTTGACATTTATATTTGTATATGCTATACTGCTCGGGTATGAAAAATATAAACAAAAAATCAATAAATTACAGCCTTAAAATATTAACTATTTTGGCGTTCGGTTTGCTTGTCTTGCCGATGACCGTTCTTGCGGATTATAATGTAAGTCCTTTTTATGTGGTTGGTGATCAAATATTCTATAGTTCCGGAAACGGAAATACGGGATATAATAGCAACCAAAATTCCCAAAATAATAATCCCCTACCATATATAAATTCAATAAATCCTAACTATGCCAACATTGGTTCAGGCGCTAAAACCGTTACGCTAATAGGAGGTGGATTTATGCAAGGCTCTGTCGCTCGAATAAACGGATCAAATCGTAATACAACTTTCCTGGATCCTGCACATTTGCTTGTTCAACTAACCAGCAATGATCTATCTCAGACTAATGGAATTAGTATTACCGTTTGGAATAGGGCTCCGGGTGGAGGATACTCAAATGCAGTTCCCTTCACGGTTAGAGCAACTGTTTCTAACTATAACAACACAACTACCTACACGAATACAAACAATAGTTATGATAACGGATACTCTACAAATTATGATTACAATAGTAATTATACTAATACCACCGATACTTATTCAAACTCCACACAAAATCAGGAAGATTACAATGCAAACCAAAATGCAAACAACGGCGATAATATGAGTAATCTTGCCTCAAATGCTGTTTTCGGTAGCAATAGTTTTCTGCCTTCAGGTATTGTGCAATGGGTTTTATTCGGGATATTCGTTTTGTTAATAGTTATCCTGGTTCGAAGGATTTTCGGTGCTAGAGACAACTATCATTCTGCCCCATTAAAGCACGCTTAAAAGCTTAAAAATAAAGGATATTTTAGCAAAAAGTCAGGCCTTTGGGCTTGACTTTTTGCTTTAAGTATGGTATACTTCCCTTGTAACCTGTTAATTGAAAATTTAATAGGAAAAAAGGATGGTTTGCTTACCAAGTAGCCAATTTATTGGCCTTTTAGTTAGCAAACCATCCAAGAATTTTGTGTTTTAGAGTTCGCGTCCTAGCGGACGCTCAACATTGACGATACACAAATGATAAGGGAGATACCATGGCAACCATGGGCGCATACAGAGCAACCGTCAAAACCCGACAGGCATCGAAACCGACACCGACGAAATCCGTGAAACAGCAAATCACCGAGTGGGTGACGATGGCAGCATTCGTCGTCATCGTGCTCGTCTGTGGATTCTACTTCGGGTTCGCATACCGCGTGCTCGCGGTCATGGGCCTGGTCATCACCATGCTCATGTTCCTGGTCAGTGCCCTCTTCGAGGGCAAGGACTTCTGGAAAGCATTCCTGAAGCGCCTCGGCAACAACAACTGGGTGTATTGGTGGGTGTTCGTGTCAGCACTGACATGTGCGCCCATCTGGTTCTTCGCGAACCATATCCCAGCGAAGATCTCTGCGGTAATTACTATTGCAGAGAACCCGTTGAAGCCGAGCAACTGGAGCAAAGCCGCAGAGAAGCTTGCTCCTACTCCGAGCCCTTTCGAGAGCAAGGAGGACAACCCTTTCACTGCGAACGATGAAGGCATTCACGGCAGTTTCTTCTTCGGAGGTGACGAGCCTAAGTGGGGCTTCGCTGGACTGCAGTTCCTCCTCTTGTCTCTGCCGGCCAGATTCGTCTCGTACTGGGACGAATCCAAAGTTAAGGCGAAGAAGTTCAAGAAGAAGGACAAGGAAGGCTGGATTGCTGGGTTTCTGAAGCACATCGTGTTTGAGTTCATCTGGCCCTTCAACTAACTCAGCAACAATAAGGAAACGAACATGAGAAAGGCAACGAGAACACTCGTCGCGCTGTTGGTGATTTTTCTCGTTTTCTTCGCTGTGGGATGCTCCCGCAGCAGCAAGTACGAAAAGATCATCGCAGCGGCGGAAAAGCAGGACATCGAAACCCCGCCTACCACTTACGGCGAAGCGCAGAAGCGCTACGAGCAGTCGGACAAGTATGTCGACTGGCTCGAAAAACATCCGGAGGACAGTACTCCGGAAGTCACTGCCAAGGCTAAGGCCCTGCGAGACAATCGCAAGGCCTCATACGCCGCAAAAGGCTGGGACGTGGCCGCCGGGAAGCTCGGTGCGGTGGCTGGGAAGGTACAGGAAGGCGTAAGCAAGACCGTCGAAGCCTTGAAAAAGGTGGAGGTCAAGAAGCACGCTCGTTGGGTCGCAGGATTTGATGACCCGAGGTATGAGCGCTTCGGATGTCAGGACAAGGATGGTAATCCGCTGCCCCCTCCCAAGGCTACAGACCCGAGGGGGGCCGACTGCTATCCGTGAACAAAACAACAACCTGGTGTGGGGAGCGCAAGTTCCCCCACCACAACCGTTTTATTGGAGAAACAAAATGTTTTCACTGGCCAAAGTTATCGGGACGTTGGTAGTGGTGTGGTGGATCTCGAACGTGAGCCACATCCAGTTTCTTTATGTCGCAATCGCGATCGCCGTGATTTACGGAATCTTCAAGCTGTCCCAGCACATGGGGTGGCTTGGTTTGTCTCCGTCGGCACGTACGCACCGCTCGTCCGGCGACTTCACCGACACAGCCAAGAGATTTGCTGTCTTCACTGGGGTGATGATGGTCGCGACTTTCGTGATCAGCGTCTCTAACCACATGGCGTTCGACGCCTTCGTGGACCTCGGATGGCGCCCATGGCTCTGGCCGAGCGGAGTATCGCTCGACCTGTTGCTGTGGGTATGCGTGGCTTTCGGCGCGGCATGGACCGTGTCGAAGGAACCGCAGTTCAAGGCTGCTGGTATGATCTTCGCCATCGCCGCTTTCGCCATCTTCGGATGGCAGCACCTGCACGGCACCGTCGTTGGTGCTGTGCCGACCGAGAAGGTTGCCGGCAAGGCGACACCGACCTGGCATGCCACGGACACGGCCGTTCACGACAACGGTGTCGTGAGTGTGGTCACCACTGGGGCAGCCGCAGTCGTCGTTGGCCATCGGGCTGACGTCGAAGAGGATGGAGTCATTGGCTCCAGCCTCAAGCGAGCATGGAAGTTCGCGTTCGGGAAGCACTCGGTGCCGAAGATTTCGATCGGCACTGGTCTCGGACACACGTCTCGGCGACAGCAGTATGTCGCCCCGAGGCCGGCGCCCGCGCCGGTCATCGCGGAACCTGAGAATCCGGAATTCCCGCACGCGGGTACCGGGTTCGCGACGAGGGACGCCGGACTTAAGGTCTGGCTCGACCCTCATCGTTCGTTTTGTCACCCGAATCGGCCGGCAGTGTATGAGGTCGCCGGCCATCCCAACGTGTACTATATCGACCATCTCGACGGTCGTGACAGTGCATGGCGGAAGTTCCCGGTCGGCGAGTACGTCGTCTATCCCTACGGAGATGACGACGAGATCTCGGTCAGCTGGGGAGTTCCGAAGTAGAGCAGTTCTTTCACCAACCACGGCCACCTCAAGAAAGGAGGAATCGCGTAAGGCCGGCGCACCAAAAGGGGTAGACTCATTTCGAGTCTACCCCTTTTTACGTTTCTATTTGTTTATTTTAGAATTACGGTGTAGATGCAGGTTCAGGTGTCGGTAAGGTAACTTCCACTTTTCCTTCATCAACTTTTACGCCCTCAATGTTAAAAGTTCTGATGATCATTCCCATAATCGTCCAGACTCCGAGCATAATAGTAATCCCGACAATCCCCCAAAGCATATGACTCTTGCCTGTTGTTTTTTTCTCTTCGTTTTCTTGATTCATGATAAACTCAAGACCACCATAGAGAAAATAAACCACTGCCAAAGCAAAGAGAAACGCTATCAGCGGATTGATAATCATCGAATTCACATTCGCCAAAAAGGAATCAAAAGAAGCGTAAGCTATTTTCGTGGAAAGTAAATCCATTCCTTTGTAAATTATATCCCGGGAAGAGTTGGAACTGTCTCATTATCTCCAAGGCCAAAAGTAGACACCAAAACATTCACCAATCCCCACATAGCGACAATAGCTACCAAACCGATAATACCGAAGATAATACGATCTCGGCCGGCCTTTTTTGCTTCTTCGTCATCAGAGATCACATAAGTGATAACTCCCCAAACGAAATAAATAATACCCAAAACGACCAACACCGGAATAATAGCACTCAAAAGATTGCCGACTGTACAAATTATATATGCAAGTGTTCCACTTGTTCCACAACCTGTAGCGGCCAGGGCTACGAATGGCAAACCTAGAGCCAAACCGGGCAATAACATTAATTTCTTTTTCATAAATTATAAACTAACTTAATAATAAACGACCTTAATAATTAATAATACTCGCCTAATTATATCATAACCTTAAATAAAACAAAGCAACTAAGGTACGACAGGCGGTTGAACTTGCGGGATAACATGACTGTTAACGCCAAAGGTGTTGCTTAGTACGGTTACTAACCCCCAAATAGAAAGCATCGCCGCCAGGGCAATAATCCCCCAGATAATAAATTGTTTCCCCTCTTCTCGTTTAGCTTCTTCGTCGGCATCGATTATAAAAAACTTGACTGTGCCCCAGATGAGCATGGCTACAGCCAAAGCAAAAATAAGAGGAATGATAGAGTTATTGATAAGACAGGTGATATAGCCCAACAGGTCCTGAAACTGTGAAGTACCACTGAGGCTAGGACAAACTAAGGGCTGAAAATTCGGAGAACTGTAGATACCCACATCTAGACCAAAAGTGACGACGACTATCTTGACCAATCCCCACAGACTAGCGATCGAAGTCAAACCTATCAAACCATAAATGATAGTATCTTTCCCTTTTTCTTTAGCTTCTTCTCCGCCACCAATCATGTACTGCACTACCCCCCAAACAAAATAAACCACGCCGAGTAAAACCAATACCGGAATAATGGAACTTAAAATCTCATAAAAAACACATATGAACCTGCCGATATTCGGGATACTACTACATAGTGTTATATAATCCATAAATTTTATTTTTTAATTGATAATGTATGATTTCTAAGCGGCCAGGCCGGTGACAGTGGTCGATATAAGTTCCGCAATAGCCCAAGCTCCGAGTAATATCGCTGTGCCGATTAAGGTATATAAAAGTGTGTCTTTGGCCGTAGTAAGTTTTTCCGAATTGCCTCTGGCAAAAACAAATAAAAAGCCAGAGTAGATGATGGCGAGCGCGGCAACGGGTATGCCTATCCTAAGCGCGCCTGTCAAAAAAACATTAATAAAACCGGCAATGGAAGTTATGCTCGGAATAGGATTGCAAATTTTACCAGCAGTTGGAATACATTCCGGTTCAACCGCAAAAAGGACGACTGGTAAAAATATAACTACGAGCACAAAACAGGCTGAGATAATCTTATGTAAATTTTTCTTAATTAAATTCATATTTGTATTATATTACAAACTAACATACAAACCAATCCAAGTGCCATCATAGCCTAAGATTGCCAAGATAGTGCTGATGATAAGCCAGCCACCTACCGCTAGGGCCAATCCGATGACTGCATTGGTGAAAATATTTTTTGCCTTGGTCCTGGCGCTAGCCACCTCGTCACCCGCGGTAACCATCAAAAACCCGGCATAGGCAAACATAATCGCCGCAATAGGAATAACCATATTTTTCAAAATAAAGTTGATAATCCCGTTTACCATAGCCATCAGAGCATTAAAATCGCAAGGGATCGTGGTGTTATTACAAGGCACCAATCCGGTAAATTCCGGCTCCACAGCAAAAGAAATAGAGGGTATGACAAAAACCAAAAGTATTGCGGTAAAAATTAAATTGGTGATAAAAAATTTAAAAGTTTTTTTCATAAACATCCGCTTTGGCGAAATTACTTGGTTAATAAAAGACTCAATTTGGAACTGGCATCTCCAATCGCATCACCTACGGTCATCCCGTTTGAAAGCACTCCGTTTATCATGGCGCTCCAAATATTGTCGGTATCTTTAGGTGACGGATCGAGCCAACTCTTAGCGTATAGTGCCGAGCTATAAAAAATTGGGGAAAAAGCATCCGCGGGTTTTTGAGAAAGTAAATCTCGACGCGCCGGAGCTACGCCAATAGCCCCCGCAAAAGCGGAAGCAAAGTCTGTGGTAGCCATCAGGTGCGCCGCGGTAAAAGCGGTGGTAAGATTTTTAGAAGAAGAAGCGACGGCAATACCCATCACCCGGGCTCCGGTGGATTTGAAAGTTGAATTTTTTATTTGAGGTATAGAAGCAACAAAAAAGTTTTGATTGGGATTTTTATTTACCAATGATTGAAGCTCGGAAGCATAACCGAAATAAAAAGCCAAGTCTTCTCTGGAAAAAGCATCGTCAGAGTTCGGAAAAGATTTATTCCAAGAATATACCGCATTGTTTGGGTCGGCAAAATCGGTATAAAATTTTAAGATGGAAGGAAGATTATAATTACCTATAGGTACCGTAAGGACCGAACTAAAAATTCCGCCTTCTTCTCGGATAATAGGATTTCCGGCCTGCATAAACATGGCCGATAGAATGTCTTTGGCATGGACCACATTTGAATAATGCCCCATAGCGACAGCGCTTTTGGTTATCTTGTTGGTGTCATCTTTTTGAGTGAGCATAGAAATCATTCCGGTCAAATCGCTCCAGGTGGCAGGAGGATAGGCTACCCCGTTTGTATCCAAAAAGTTTCTGTTGTAATACATCATTAAGGGGTCAATAGATATCGGAAAAGCTAAAACACCTGCATTGGTCAAGAAGACTTCCCCGGCCCCGGCAAAAACACCCTTAAAAGAGGCCAGCGGATAACTGGTGTAGGGAATGGTAAAAATTTTATTTGTATAATGAAATACTAAATTATCCGGCAGGAAAAACATATCCGGGCCAGTCCCGGCAGCCAGAGCCTCCAATAAATCTTGGTCGAAAGTATCTGCTGATTTTTGCACATACTTTACCACAAAAGAAGTATTGGCTTTATTGAACTCGTCGAGCGGTTTAGCTATGGTAGTGGCAGGAACTGTCCCCCATAAAACAACAGTACCTTGCCCGCCGGCGCTGTTTTTACCGCCAATCGGGATGGCTCCGGAAAAAACCAAAATACCCAAAACAGCAAAGACAATAAAGACCACTAAAAATATTATTTGAAAATTTCCTTTCATTTTATTTCTTTCTTAATATCATACCATAATGATGGTTCCCCGCATTAATTTCCCTGTCGACAAAGAAACCTTTCTTTTCGAATAATTCACGCGCTTTGGTTTTAGGGACTATTTTTGTACCGGCAAAAATTGACGCTTCCGACCAATCGATGAGCAGTACTCTGCCCTTGGGTTTTAATATTCTTTTTATTTCTTCGATAAATTTTTCTTTTTCATCAAGCTGAAAAAGAATATTCGAAGCGATTACTACGTCCACAATACCATCCCCTATTTTCGTCCCACCTAGTTTTTCGACATCACCCCAAATAATTTCAACATTGTTTAAACGGGCATCCCGAATCTTACTTTTTATAACACCTAAAAAATCTTTAGTGATCTCTACGGCGTAAACTTTCCCTTTAGGCACAAATGCCCCAGCCAACACAGAATAATACCCTGTCCCCGCTCCTAAATCCGCGATGATTTCATTCTCCTGCAATCCAAGAGCTTTCAAATTTTTTATAGGGTCTGAGAACATCTATATATTGTAATACAAAAAAGCATTCAATGCACTGTTAGATACAGGCAAGCGAAGCAATACCGTCACCGGCGCGAAGACGCATCACCGTCACACCTTGGGTTTGTCTGCCGAGCGAAGAAACATCTTTAAGCGCGGTACGAATTACCTGCCCCTTTTTAGACATGGCGATTAATTCCTGCTCTTCACCTGAAATAACTTTTGCCACGATTAATTTACCGGTTTTTGGAGTCACTTTCGCGGTTTTCACGCCCGAGCCTCCTCGTTTTTGCACTTTATATTCTTTTAAGTCTGTCTTCTTGCCGAAACCGTTAGCGCTCATAGTCAAGAAAGCACCTTTCTCCGCAGATTTTTTCACTACATCCACTCCGATAACTTCATCATTTTTGCCGAGTTTGATACCGGAAACCCCACCTGCCGTACGCCCCATTTCGCGCACATCGGATTCCTTGAATCTTATGGATTGCCCGAGGGCGGTCGCAATCATAACCTCATCACCCTTTTCAGTCACTAACGCAGAAATCAGTTGATCGTCTTTGTCCAAACGAATCGCTATGATTCCACTTCGACGCACATCTTTGAAACTTTCGGAAGACATTTTTTTAGCGGTGCCTTGCTTGGTCACCAACATCAGAGAAGTTCCGGTTTTGCTCAAGTCTTTCGGCATCGCCAAAATTGAATTTACTTTTTCTTCTCCGCCAAGCGCGAGGAAGTTCATAATTGATTTCCCTTTGGTGGCTCTGCGACCCTCCGGGATATCATACATTTTCATTTGATAGACTTTTCCCAGATTCGTAAAGAATAGGAGGTTGCTATGGGTTGAACCGGACACCAACATTGTCACAAAGTCTTCTTCTTTGGTTTCTAGATCGATTACCCCTACACCTCCACGTTTTTGAGTATGGTATTCGGATGGATCGGTGCATTTGACATAACCTCCGGCAGTAAGCACCAGCATAGTTTCTTTTTCCGGCACCAGGTCTTCATCGGAAATTTCTTTCACTCCGCCTTTGACTATTTTGGTTCGACGTTCGTCCGCATATTTCTCGCGAATTTCTTTTAACTCTTCCGTGATGGTTTTCAAAATTTTCTTTGGGCTTGCTAGCAGGTCTTTCATTTCGGCGATGAATTTCTGTTTTTCTTTTAACTCATCTTCTACTGCTTGTCTTTCCAAGCCGGCCAACTTGGACAATTTCATTTCCAAAATTGCATTTGCTTGTAAATCAGAAAACTTAAATTCTTTCATCAAGTTTACTTTGGCTACTGCCGAAGTTTTTGATCCGCGGATAACCGTAATTACGCGATCTATCTTGTCGAGCGCTTTTTTTAAGCCGAGGAGTATATGCTCCCGCTCTTCGGCCCGACGCAGGTCATAGGCACTTCTACGCTTCACTACGTCTTTACGATGCCCGATAAATTCGTTCAGAATTGATTTGAGAGAAAGCGTCTGCGGCACACCGTCCACCAGAGCCACCATATTGAAATTAAAATTGGATTCAAGTTGAGTATTTTTATAAATATAATTTAAAACTTTTTCCGGATGCGCGCTCGACTTCAGGTCGATTACAATACGAATATCTTTCGTGGATTCATCGCGGAGACCTTTAATCCCCTCCAATTTTTTTTCTTGAACCAATTCAGCGATACTGATGATCAAATTTGATTTATTAACCCGAAAAGGAATAGAGGTGATGATAATCGAAAAATTGCCGTCTTTTTGTTCTACGATTTCCGCTTCACCACGACATACTACCCCGCCACGCCCGGAAGAATACGCATGTAGCATATCTTTGGAGCCAAAAGCGATTCCGCCTGTCGGGAAATCTGGACCTTTGATAAATTGCATCAGATCTTCGGTGGTAGCTTCGTCGTTTTCTATCAAATAATTTGTCGCATCCAACACCTCAGCCAAGTTGTGCGGGGGTACGTTTGTAGCCATTCCAACGGCAATACCAAGCGTACCGTTTAACAACAAACCGGGCACTGCCGTAGGAAACACTATCGGTTCTTTACGGGTCTGATCATAGTTCGGACGAAAATCTACTGTTTCTTTTTCTAAATCACGCAATAGTTCATTTGAAATTTTTGCCATTTTGGCTTCGGTATAACGCATCGCCGCAGGATTGTCACCATCAATCGAACCGAAGTTTCCCTGACCCAGTACCAAGGGATAACGATAAGAAAAATCCTGAGTCATGCCGGCCATAGAATCATATACAGCCACGTCTCCATGGGGATGATATTTTCCGAGAACATCTCCGACTACTGCAGCCGACTTACGAAAACGCGCTGAAGAGGTTAACCCCATTTCGTGCATCGTAAAAAGAATTCTCCTGTGCACGGGCTTGAGCCCATCCCTGACATCCGGCAAGGCGCGCGAAGTAATCACCGACATCGCATAAGCCAGATATGACTCTTTCATTTCGGTCACCACGTCTACCGGCAGAATAGTGTCTATCCGGGACTCTTCATTTGTCGGTTGCTCTGATTTCTTGGCCATTTTATTGTGATTGCTCTACCGTAGCAGAATTTTGATTGGTTAAACTATTATATCCTCCTAATATATTATCTTTCATTGCCGATAATGGTTTCAGATCGTTACTTATTTTCGCTTGAATATTCGGATTTGTTAAAGTCGCCCCCAAGGAATAAACCCACAGCAAACACAAAATAATCCCGCACACTATTGTCGCCACATGTAAAATATGTCTGCGCACTTTTTCCGGCTTATTTCTAATATTGTGAATTAGTCTTTGCATAAATATTATGATGCCTTTAGCACTATAACTTCTCCTTCTTTGTTCTCCAAATCTTTTCGTTTTAATGTTAACTTGTCCACCACTTCGGCTTTTTCTTCACCTAGTTCTTTCAAAAATGCTTTAAGCGAAGTGTCGTCATAATCCATCGGAATAATTAATTTAGGCTCGAGTGATGAAGCCAGCTTCGCAGACATTTTAGCATCCAACACCCCCTTCCCGCCAACGGGAATGAAAATAATATCAGGGCTATTTATGGCTTCGTGGGCTTCTTTGGAAAGTTCAAGATTGGACAAGGCTCCGAAAAATGCGATATTAATATTGTCCACGGAAAATAAATAAATGGTGTTAATATATTTTTTACCGGCAATGTACGCCTCCGACTGAACTCCTTTGATAAAAATTTCTTTGACTTCATAGTCCCCTGGTCCACTAACTACAAAAGGCTCACGCTCACCATGCGACAACTGTTCAACCCCATTATAATCAGGGTAATTCGTGGTTACCATAGCAACATCTGCCCCAAAATGCACCGAAATGCCTGTTTTAGAAGCACGGCTCACGGGATTAAAAGCTAGAACCATATCCCCCTGCCCAATCTTAAAAAATTGTTTGCCGAAATATGTGATTATCATCCTATATATTATAGCATTTTTGCGTTAAAAAAGAAACTGATTTTATACAAAATATCATTGACAAATCAGCCTGAAATGTGGTAATTTACAAGCAGTCAGTTGTACCCCATCAGCTATTTTGGGCAAAACGAAAGGAGTAACATGAGCACAACAATGTTGCGCTATAGGGGACCAGAAGTAATCACGTACGCTGAAAACGAGAGAGAGCCGGAACGGTTCCGCCTCCTCCTCGACACCCACTGGATGCGCAACGAGGAATGGATCCAGGCAGAAGGAGAGAAGCTTGGATTCGCCTGGGTGATCGTCTGTGGTATGGAAATCGTCGCCGGAGGTACCGATATGAAGGACTTTCCCGACGACGATACCAAGGAGTCGTTCGGGCGAGCTACGGGACTCGTCCCCTTCGCCTACAGCCTCATGCCCGTCGTGTCAGAGCCGACTCTCGGCAATTTGCCGACCAGATGAACAAAATCCTGCAATGCAGGTGCGGCCGCGAGGTCGCCTGACCTCGCGGAAGATCCTGCGAGGTCTTTGTTATTTTACTTGCATTTTTGTGGTGTTGTAGTAGTATAGAAATACAACAGAAGAAATTATTAAAAGCGTGTTTTAGGGTAACCTTCTCTCAAGTTGCGAGAAAACCTAAGCCTTATATCCGCTTATTTGAGCGGATTTTTTATTAAAAATATTATGGATACAGAAGAAATAATAGAAGAAAATTTAGTATTAAGTTCTATCGCCAGTAGAAGCGCCGTACGACCGGAAGTGGACTCGTTGGTGGAAGGTCCGGTTATCTTGGTGGAAAAATCCTCTGTCTATGTGGACTTGGCGCCTTTCGGCACCGGTATCATTTACGGCCGAGAATTTATTAATGCCAAAGACGTCATTAATAAAATCAGTCTGGGCGACATCATCAAAGCAAAAATTGTTGACGCCGAAAATGAAGATGGTTATATAGAGCTTTCTTTGAAAGAGGCCAAGCAAGCTCTCGCTTGGAGCGAAGCGGAAAAAGCTATTAGAGCCAAGACAGCCATCACCCTAGAAGTCAAAGATGCGAATAAGGGGGGTCTTATATTGGAGTGGCAGGGCATCCAAGGGTTCTTGCCGGCTTCTCAGCTTAAAGCGGATCATTACCCTCGCGTCTTGGATTCCGATAAAGATAAAATTTTAAAAGAATTAAAAAAACTCATTGGGGAAAAAATTTCAGTGATGATTATTTCCACTTTGCCTAAAGAAGGTAAATTGATTTTCTCGGAGAAAGACAATAACCCGGACGAGAAAAAGGAAATCTTAAGTAAATACACCATAGGCGATAGTTTGGATTGTACCGTAGCCGGTATCGTGGACTTCGGAGTATTCCTGAAACTTGAAGATGGCTTGGAAGGACTAGTGCACATCTCGGAACTGGACTGGGGCTTGGTAGAAGACCCTCGTTCCATGTTCAAAATCGGCGACCAGATAAAAGCTAAAGTAATTGAAATAAAAGACGGCAAGATTTCCCTTTCGATCAAGGCGCTCAAAGAAAATCCTTGGAAAGAATTCGAGGGTAAGTTGAAAAAAGGAGACATAATTAAAGGTGTGGTTATTAAATACAACAAACACGGCGCGCTAGTATCCATCAAGGAAGGTGTAGCCGGATTGGTGCATAATTCCACCTTCCCTTCCGAAGCAGCACTCCGCGCCAAATTAGAACTCGGCAAGAATTACAATTTCCAAATCACCCTCTTTGAACCGAAGGACCAAAAGATGACTCTGGTTTATCTGGAATAATCAGTGCTTGCAGTGTTGAAAGCGTAGATGGTATAATATACCAGTCGATTTATTAGTGTAGTTATTACACAAAAATCATATGGTAGGAGGACACTAATTTCGTAAAAAACCAAGGGATTAATTTTGAGAAATCTTAATTATTTCTTTGGTTTTTTTCTTTTCTGGTCAAATATATGAGGGAAAATAACAGACAAAAATGCAGCGCCTGCGGCACTAGCCCCGTCAATCATCGTTTTCTTTTTATTTTAAACGTAATGGACGAAACATTCGGTAAATATGCCGATAGGGTTTTTAGCTTTACCCAAAATACCTTTTGGCAAAAAACCGCAAATAAAATCGAAAAAATATTATTTACTATTCTCTATTATATCGGCTTAGTGCGTTATAACGGAAATGACATTACTAAGGCTCCCACCGGCCGTTCCAAAATCATTTGGGAAGAAGCGATCAAAAGAAACATACCCATGGAGCAAGTAATTATGTTTGGGAAACCTATCGACTATTATCGGGCAAAAATTGACACTAAGAGAAACGGTAAGTGGTTTTATTTTCAAAGTTTACCTGTTCCCCCGGCGCTTCCGCAGGGTGGATACAAGTGGCTGGATGATAAGTTTGTGCTCTTAAAACGCTTACGCGAAGCAGATATTCCCGCTCCAGCTACCGAGAAAATTACGACTTGGAAAAAAGCCGTGAACGCATTTGGAGGCATGCAAAAACCTGTAATTATTAAACCGAAATTCGGCTCTCGCGGACGACACACGACCACTAATATAAAAACAGAGCAGGAATTGAAACAAGCCTTTAGTTTAGCTAGGCAGATTACTCCGTGGATGGTTTTACAAGAACACCTAGAAGGTAGCGTCTGCCGAGCCACTGTGATAAATGGAGAATTGGTGGGCTTTTTCCGCGCTGACTCACCTCAAGTGACCGGAGACGGCATCAAAAATATCCGCGAATTAATTTTAGAAAAAAATAAAACTCGCAATGAAAAGCTCTCGGAAATTTTAATAAATGATGACTTATTAAATTTTATCGAACGCCAAAATTATGCCCTAGAGAGCATCCTACCTAAAAATCAAGTTGTTAATTTATCTGCCAAGACCGGTAGAATGTATGGTGGCTATACCCGCGAAATGTTATCCGAGATACATCCGAAAATACATTCAATTTTTAAGAAGGCGGGCGAGCTAGTAGAAGCGCCGGTAGCCGGCTTTGATTTGATTATTGAAGACCCCACCAAGGACCCGGATTTGCAGCACTGGGGAATCATAGAATGCAATTCTCTGCCGTTTCTGGATTTACATTACTTCGCTCTCGAAGGCACGCCCATCCACCTCGGAGCCAATGTTTGGGATTTGTGGAATATAAAAAACTAAAACCCCCGTATGGGGGTTTTAGTTTAAACATTATTAAGTATTCAGTGCGAGGGTGGTGGTCATATCCACCGGACCAATGTCTTCCATTATATCTATCACTTGTTCCGCATATCGGGGTACGATAGATGGCGGGTTGTAAGCCCGGAGAATTTGCTTGGTGGTTTTGTCTTCATAGTGATAGGCGGTTTTCGGATTGTTTCCACCCAAGTTCTTGGCCACGATCTCTATCGCATGCTCATTGGAGTTAAAACCAATCTTACAAGAACCCCAGCCGAAAGCGTTGTTTGGAACTTTTTTACATTCAAACTTACCACCCGTAGATTCTCGCACTGCTATAGCTGCCACTAAACGCCAGTCAAGACCGTTATTTTCAGCCTCAGTGGCCATTTTCAGACCCGTACCAACAAGGGGCATATTATGTTCCTTGAAATACGCATCAATAGCATCACCTTTAGCTTTCAAGATTTGAACCGCTGGATCAGGAGCTTGGTTAAAAGCTAATAATCCTATGGCTGTATTATTTAGTTTTTGAGCTAGTACGTTTTGGGGCAACTCTCCGTTATGTATGCTACTTATAGGGGTAGACATAGTCATAACCGGTAAAATCAAGAGAGCCTGCACGAAACGTATTAGATTCTTGTTTTTCATATTTTAGCGGTTGTGCTCCGCCAACTTCGTGCCTGAAACTTCGTCCTTAACTAAAAAACCCTTATTCAATAGACTTACGCCTAGATAATAAGGATGTACTTACATACTAGCATATTCGGAACCAAATGTCAATAGTTATGCAATGATTTTATCATATGTCAAATCTAAAAAACCCTTTAAAATAAGGATATTTTGATAAATCCTGCTTGACAAATTTGGTTAAAAATTGGGTAGTAAATAGCCTGTGGACAAAACTTAGCCCAGTTTGAAGACTTTGTCGGCCACTTTGTACGCCTCCCCCGCCCCCATTGTCACAAACACATCATTCTCCCCAAGTTTTAGGGCTGAAACCGCCTGTTCAGCGGAAACAAAGTCAGAAAAAGCTTCGGCATCCTCCCCTTCCTTTCGAATAGCCTCGGCCAAGAGCTCACTCGATACACTAGGGTCCTTATCTTCCCGGGCAAAGTATATAGGTAGAAGCATCACATGATCGGCGTCCTTGAAACTCTTAATAAAGTCCCCGAAAAGCGCTTTGGTCCGGCTGTAGAGGTGCGGTTGAAACAAAACGGTAATCTTCTTCTCACCTTTGGGAAAAATCTCCCGCAATCCTTCCAGACTGGCTTGTATTTCGGTCGGATGATGAGCGTAGTCGTCATAAACGATAGTTCCTGTGCTGGTTACTCCCCTTTTTTCTAGTCGGCGCCAAGTACCGGCAAATTCTGCTAGTGCTTTTTGAGCCACTTCGAGATTTATACCTAGGACATCCGCTACGGCCAGTGCTGCCGCCGCATCCATCCTGTTGTGCGCTCCGGGAACTAAAAGTTTCGGTACCTTCTCTAAATATTTACTGTAGTCAGTGATAACTTTCTCGCTTTGCGAAATAAGTTGCTTGAAGGCATTCTGTATATCTGCCAAGTCTTTGTAATAGTCCAAATGTTCCGCTTCTATGTTTGTAATTACTAAAATTTTTGGTTTGAGATTCAGAAATGACCTCTCGTATTCACAAGCTTCGACTACAAACAAATCACTTTTGCCGACAATTAGATTTGATTTATAATCCTTGAGCAAGGAGCCGACCACAACCGAAGGATCTCTTCCGGCGTCAATTAAAATTTTGGCAATCATGGCCGTCGTCGTCGTCTTGCCGTGTGTGCCCGCGACGGCGACAGTATTTTTCCCTGCCGTCACTATGCCAAGCATTTGCGGATAACTTTTGTATATAATCCCGGAATTTACAACTTGCTCAAAAAGTTTTTTATCATAATGCGGAATAGCGAGAGTGTATATGATGAGTTCCGTATCTTTCGGAATTAAATCAAAACTTTGTCCAATAGTTACTTTTACACCGAGTTCTTTCAGTTCTCTGGTCAGCAGATTCTCGGACATATCCGAACCGGAAACTTCCTTCCCTTCCAGGTGCACCATGCGAGCAATGGCCGAAATGCCAATCCCCCCGATGCCAATAAAAAATACTTTCTTGATTTTTGATAAATCTAAATCGTTCATTTCAATTTATTTACTATCTTCATAAATTTCTCACCACGGTCGTATTCATTCTTAAACAGATTGAAAGATGCAAAAGCAGGACTGAATAAAATAATATCGCCTTTCTTGGCAACCCTGAAGGCTTGATGTATTGCTTCTTTTAAGTTTTTCACTTTCTTAATTTTACTATTTTCAATTCTATCGCCGCCAGATCCAGGGGTTAGAAATATATCCTTCGTTTTTTGAACCAGAATTTTGCTGAGCTTTTTTAAGTCCAGAAACTTGTCCATGCCCCCCATGATTAAAATAACTTTTTTGTCGAAAGAACTAAGGGCAGCTATGGTAGCGTCCGGAGTGGTGGAATTCGTATCATTATAAATTTCCACTCCTCGAACATTTTTTACCAATTCCAGCCTGCCGGGAATGGCTCTGAAATTCTCCACGACTTTTTTAATTACATTTTCTTTAATTTTTAAAATTCTGGCAACTTCTACGGCACAGGCGATATTTTCCAGATTATGTTTGCCTTTGAGTTTTACCCTCCAAGATTTAGGAAGACTTTTAACTGTTATGGTTTTACTTAGACCCTTAACTTTCTTCATACTCGGACCCAAGACGAGCACGTCATTTTTATTTTGAAATTTATATATATAAGATTTGTCTTTGAAATAATCTTCCATGCTATTTTTGTAATAGTTCATATGATCTCCCATAAAATTTGTGAACACTGAAATATGAGGAGATATTTTATCCTCACCGAAACCCTGCAATTGCCATGAAGATAATTCAAAAACTACAGTATCTTCAGCTTTTACTTTTTTAAGTAATGGTAACGCCGCAGTACCTTTAATGTTACCGCCCAAATACACTCCCTTTTTAGTATGTTTAAGTATTTCATAGATTAAAATGGTAGTAGTGCTTTTCCCGCGCGTGCCTGTGACTCCTATGATTTTCACTTTTGGTGCCAGTTTGGCAAACAAAGACTCGTCCATTTCTATTGGAATCCCTTTTTTCCTGGCATGCATAATGTACGGAGAATCTAGAGCTACTCCTTGCCCCTTTAAAACAAAATCGCAATTTTCAAAATCTTGCACCCTGTGTTTACCCAAAACATATTTTATATTTTTATATTTTTTTAATTTTTTTATCGAAGATGCTAATTCTTTCGCAGTTTTCAGGTCTGTCACTAATACCTTCGCTCCGCATTCAGCCAGAAAGGCAATATCGCCCAGGCGTTTACCGAGGAGCCCGAGCCCCACCACAGTCACCTTTTTATCCTTAAAAAATTGCCGAAAATCCTTCATAACATGATATTAGCACAATAAAATATTTTATAAAATTAAAAAGCGCCGCGATGATGACGGCGCTCTCCCTGAAAAAAGGGACTGATGGAAACTACCTGGGATGAAACTCGGTCTGCCGTGTCAGCAGGTCCATGCCTCCGGGCAGAGACAAAGTAACCTGCTTCCACAGCTCATAGTGAATAATCCCGGTTTTTCTTTCGAGGATGGTCTGGGGTGTATGAAGAAACGCACCCACCTTGCCAAACTCGAAGTACGGCTTGAGTTCAACCACCGGGAAATTGAAGAACTCATTGTTCGGTCCGAAGGCGTCGACGATGAGCGGAAAATTCTTCGGCAAGTCGTTGAAGGTCTTGCCGATATAGTTCATCACCGCCTCGAGGAACCCGAGGTTGCCTGCGAGGACTTCATGCACGGCCTCGCAGAAGCCGTCGATCTTGTCGGCGAGCGAATGGAGCTGCGCTTCGGCGCAGTCCTTCTGTATCGCATGCATCAGTAAGTCGATGTAGCGGTAGTCGCCGATCACAGGATTGCCGTAGTCAGCGCTCAACATTCGCGCTGCTTCAAGCTCTGACTGCTTGAGCGACGAGAGCTTCTCGTGATCCATGAGAAGCTTCATCTGAAGAGGGACATCTCCGAGACTTGGAATGATCTCGTGGTCATCGTGATACTTCGAGATCATCAGTACCAATTCCGGGTTAAGCTCCGGATAGGCAACCATTGCCCCCGGGATCAGCTTTTGAACGATACCCTGCACTCGGTTGGAATGGACGAACAAATTCGTCCGATAAAACATTACCTGGAGTGTGTGGTACCGCTCGACCTTCCTAAGGTCTTGTTCCCTCTTTGCCCAAGAGAAGGAACGGCGAACCTTTTTTACACTCTTTTTCATGGCCAGTCCCTCCTTCAAGGGTGTTGTATTGTTGATTATAACGTCGAAGAAACGAAAGTGTTCGTCATTACTTTACAATATTTTTAAGAAAAAGCAATAGTTAATTATATAATTTCTTAAATTCTTCCATGTCGTCAAAATGATGCTTGACGCCGTTTATTTCTTGATAATCTTCGTGTCCCTTGCCGGCGCAGAGAATTATGTCTCCTTTTTGCGCCAGTTTTACGGCTTCAGCTATTGCTTCGTGTCTATTTGCAATTGTTTTTACTTTTTTGAGCAATTCTGCCGACAGTCCGTCCTTCATTTGTTCAATAATTTTCTCCGGGTCTTCGCTACGCGGATTGTCTGAAGTAAAAATCGCCACATCCGAAAATGTCGCCCCGATATTTCCCATTATCTTCCTTTTCATCGGGTCGCGGTCTCCCCCACAGCCAAAAACAGAAATTAACTTGCCCGCCTTTGGCGGGTTTGCTTCATTCTCGCCAAAGGCGGGCAAATCTTTAACCGCAGAAATTATTTTTTCTAAAGAGTCCGGACTGTGCGCATAATCCACCACCACCATTACTCCACTTGGAGATGTGAAGTATTGAAATCTGCCTCTCGGGGGCTCTATATTTTCTAAAATTTTATTAACCTTATCCATATCAAAACCGAGAAGCGAACAAGCACTCCAGACTGCGAGTAAATTGTAGGCGTTAAACTTGCCTAGTAATTTTGCGTGAATTGGAATATCGTTAAATTTTAATTCTAGTCCGGAAAAATTAATTTTTGTAATTTCTCCCTTGAAATGCGGGTCTTTACTGAATCCGTATGAAAATTGATTCGCCTCTATACCTGAAAGCATCTTGGCCCCATACTCGTCGTCAATATTTGTTAGCGCGAAGGCTCGGCGTGGAAGCATTTTGAAAAATTTCTTCTTGGCACCAAAATAATTATCAAAATTTTTATGATAGTCCAGGTGATCATGCGTCAGATTAGTAAAAATTCCGCCGACGAAATGCACACCCCTCACCCGGTTTTGGTCGAGCGCATGACTAGAAACTTCCATAAATACATATTCGCACCCGGCATCCAGCATTTCTTTGAAAAGTTTGGTGAGAGTTATCGAGTCCGGCGTGGTGTGCTCTGTGTGCTTAATTTCTGTGCCAATAATATTTTCAACGGTGCTCACTAATCCGGCCTTATACCCCAGGGCCGTTGCTACTCTATAAAGCAAGGTGGCGGTTGTTGTTTTGCCATTCGTGCCCGTTACCCCGACGATTTTTAATTTCTTCGACGGCTGACGATAATAATACATGGCCACATACGACTTAACCGCCCACCAGATTGTTTTCAATTTTTTAGTTATGGGTTTCATTTATCGTCTTTGTATAATTCCAATAATTCTTTCATAGTCATTTCTTGAGCTTTTAAATTTTTTGGGTCGGCATCGTTGACGCTTAACAACATAGTATCATCTTTTAAAAATCCTTTTTTGAGTAAATCTCTAAACATCAGTCGGCATTCTTTACATGGATGAAGAACCCCATGTGATTTCATCTCTTCCCCACCAGTGTCTGCCTCTTTTGAAACAGTAGTAATTGCAAAAACAGCCTTGAGCTCTGTTTGCGCAGCGTCCAACTCATTTCTTTCTGCGCATCTTTTATCTTCTCCTTCTGTTGGTCCAGGCGCAGGCTTGACATTATATCCTTGCCAAACTACATATTCTCCATCTGGCGTTCTTGGTCCCATGCCTGCAACTGCGCAACCAACCTTAAAATTTCTCCAACTATAAGCATTCTCTCGATTAAAAGCTGCTGCTGTGATTAAATCATTTTTACGTTCATGATAAAAACGCAATGCTTCCTGCCACTGTTCCGGAGTAATAACAAAATTATCAATTTCTTCTTGTGTAGGTCTTCCTTTGGGATTCCAGCCCGCTTTTATCATTGCTTCAGCCTCGTCGAGATGTTGATTAGCCGCACGAACAGCTTCTTCCGTTGGATTTTCCCCAACCATCTGCTGTATTCTTTCCTCTCTACTCATAGATTCTTGCTGTTTTCTGTAGCGTTCTATCAGTTCACTTCTTTGATTTTCTAAAGAATTAGGCTCTTTCATAAAAAGATTATCTTGGCTTTATTAAAATTTCTTGATCCACTTTTTGGAAGCGTTCTATTTCTTTTCCATCTAAGATAATATTTTCTAAAAACATGTGTTTCGGCCGAGCCCAAATAACACCGTCTTCTAAGTGCATATAAATAACCAGGTACTCCCCAGACTCACTATGAATCGCCTCAAAAAGAACTTTCACTTTAGTCCCCTTGTAATGTTTATAAACTGCTCCGATCTCTAAATTTTTCATATTATTTTTTATTATTATAATATAATTGAAATTCCTTAACCCCCCTTAGCCACCCACCGGTGAAATAATCTTCCGGTTTAAAAGTTTTTAAATCTACCCATTCATACTTTTCGTGATTCTTGCCGAGGACTACTTCTCCGCCTAAATATTTGGCTTCATACCCTATTGCAAAAATCCTTCGCATTTCTTTCTCACCCGAAGATAATAATTCTTCCCGTTCATGGCGCATGAAGACTACTGGCTCTCCGACTTCGTAGATAGCCTTGTCGCCTAATTCTTCTGACATTTTTCTTTTTATCACATCAGACAAAGACGTTTCAAAATCATTTTCTCGTAGTCTACCTCCGGGCAAGTCCCAACCGTCATTAAATCTGTCCTTTGTAATTAAAAGTTGATCCTTGTCGTTTTCCAAAAAAAGTTTTACCGCCACAAAATATAAATCTTTTTCCATAACGTTATTTCTTCCTCTTATTCCCCCATTTTTTATATTTTTCCTCGCGATTTACAAACCATTCATTATTCACATTAAACCACCAGAAATCCGGGTCAGTTTTCAATAAAAGTTTCCCGAGTTTTTTACCTGGCACAGTTTTTAATCTCTTCACGGCTATTGTAATCCATTTAGTGGCTTTGATGTTCCCCTTCACTTCTTCTCCGCGTAAAGTCGTAATCCATTCTAGATTATCCGCATCTTTTACTAATTTTGCTTCTAGGGTTTCTTTTGACTGTTCTTCCTTAAAAAGTTTTAAAATTTCGGGTCCGAAAGGAACACTTTTTGATATATCCTCCACGGCTTGAGGCTCTGCCAACCTTCCATAACGTTGATGAATATAATTTAAGTCGGAAGTACGCCCTTCGCCGATATCATGAAAAAGTGCCATTAAAACTAATTTGCTTTTATCTGCTTTAGGTTCCAAATATGCAAGCGCATAAGCAATCATCGCCGTATGAAATAAATGCTCCGCCACAGATTGACTACCGCTTCCGAGCGGCCAAAATCCGGAACGAGGTGTTTTACTATGAATCCCCGTCTCATACAAAAAATTAGTAATTTGCTCGTATATTTTGTTATTATTTTTCTTTGCCATATATTTTAGTTAAGTTGTATTAATTACGCCCCATGGCATTTTTTGTATTTTTTCCCGGATCCGCAGGGGCAAGGATCGTTTCGGCCGACTGTTTTATCGGTTTGCGCACTGTTCATATCTTCATCCGATTCAGCATGCTCGGTAACTAGTGTCTGCCTTGGCCCACTTTCTTCCGCCTGCGGACGAACATCGACATTTATAGTGCCAACTAGCGAGAAAACCTGTTCTTTAAAAGCTACCTCCATTTCTTTGAATAGAAAGAGTCCTTCTTTCTTGTATTCCACGATTGGTTCCCGCTGGCCATAGGCTCGCAAGTTCACGGACGAACGCAGATAATCCATCGCCTCCAAGTGCTCCATCCATAGCGCGTCATTGGCATACAACGCGATGCGACGTACAGTTTCGAAAAATGCGTTTTCGCCCAGTTTGGCTTTTTTGTCCTCAATTATTTTTTCGAAACCTTCATGCTCGGCGGAAATTTGCCCGAGCAACATTTCTATCTCCTCTTTGTCCGCCCGTAACATTTTTTGGCGTCGTTCGTAAATAATTTTTCGCTGATGATTCATCACGTCGTCGTATTCCAAAGTATTTTTTCTTGCATCGAAATGAAAACCTTCAATTTTAGCCTGTGCGCTCTCCAGGGTCTTGCCGATAAAACGGTTTTCGATCGGCTGGTCATCCGGAATACCGAAACGCCCCATCATGGTTTTAATTTTATCCGAGCCGAACACCCGCATCAGATCATCTTCGAGTGACACATAAAACTGTGTTGCGCCCGGATCACCCTGACGGCCGGAACGTCCGCGAAGTTGGTTGTCGATACGGCGCGCTTCATGCCGTTCGGTGCCAAGCACGAAAAGTCCACCGGCACTTTTCACAAATTCATATTCTTCTTCTACAATCGGGTTCCCCCCGAGTTTGATGTCGATTCCGCGCCCAGCCATGTTCGTGGCAATGGTCACCGCTCCGCGCTTGCCTGCTTGCGCAATTATTTCTCCTTCCTTCTCGTGATTCTTGGCATTTAAAATTGTGTGCTGCACACCTTCTTGTTTCAAGTAAACGGAAAGTAGCTCATTTTTCTCAATAGAAATAGTTCCGATTAAAACCGGTTGCCCCTTTGTGTTCAATTCTTTTACTTTTTTAGCGATAGCTTGAAACTTTCCCGTCTCGGTTTGAAAAATTAAATCATTCTGGTCCTCGCGCATGATTGGTCGGTTGGTGGGAATAACAATAACATCCAAGCCGTAGACTTTTATAAACTCTTCGGCAGAGGTGGCGGCTGTTCCCGTCATTCCCGATAGCTTTTTATAGAAACGAAAGTAATTTTGAAAGGTTATGGACCCGCTAGAACGAGTCTCTTTCTCGATTTTAACCCCTTCTTTTGCTTCAATCGCCTGATGAATACCCTCGCTCCAGCGTCTACCGGGCTGGAGTCGTCCGGTAAAAGGATCCACGATAACGACTTCCCCTTCTTTAACCACATAGTCTTTATCTCGTTCAAAAATCGCCTGGGCTTTGACCGCAGTTTCCAAATGATGCACGTATTTTATGCCTTTTTCGGTGTAAATATTATCCACGCCGAGTAATTGTTCCGCTTTAGTGATGCCGGCATCAGTCAAAGAGATAGCTTTCATCTTTTCATCCACCTCGTAATCCGTATCTTTTTTTAATTGTTTTGCAATTTGATAAAATTTAACATAAAAATCTTCCGAGTCTCCGGATTGAGAAGAAATTATAAGCGGTGTGCGAGCTTCGTCTATCAAAATAGAATCCACTTCATCCACAATCGCGTAATTGTGCCCGCGTTGCACCATATCATTTAAATTCGTCGCCAGATTATCGCGCAAATAATCAAAACCATATTCATGATTTGTCCCATAAGTTATATCCGCCAGATACGCTTCTTTCCTGCTTGAAGGTTTTAAGAAATCATAAACGATTCTAAATTCACCGACAGTGTCGCGCTCTTTATCTTCTTCTTTATGCGCCGGATCATATAAATAAGAAACGTTGTTGGTATTAATTACGCCGACAGAGAGACCGAGAAAATTATAAACTTGTCCCATTAAGACAGCGTCACGACGAGCGAGGTAATCATTCACGGTTACAAGGTGCGTGCCTTCACCTTTAAGCGCATTTAGATAAAGTGGTAGTGTAGCCACATTTGTTTTTCCTTCACCCGTTTTCATTTCGGCAATCTTGCCGGTATGCAGCGCCAGGCCACCGATAAGTTGGACATCGTACAGCCTAATTCCGAGTGTTCGTCTCTGGGCCTCTCGCACTACAGCAAAAGCTTCGGGTAAAATATCCTCAAGGGTTTCTCCACTATTTAATCTGTCTTTAAATTCTTGAGTTTTTCGGGGAAAGTCCGCATTCGCCAATTTTGAAATATCCGCTTCCAAAGTGTTGATTTTTGCCACTATTCCACCCGTATTTCCAATGAATTTTGAGCTTTCGTCGCCGAAAACTTTATTAAATAAACCCATCAACATATATTAGCATAAAAACGAAAAAATTCCTCCGAAGAGGAATTTTTTCTTGAAGTGGGAAATAAAACTATGCTCGCTTCTTCTTTGATGCTGCCTTTTTCTTTCCCTTCTTTGCTGCCTTCTTTTTCTTTGCCATATTTTTTTTCGCGCGCGCGATGTTAAATTACTAATTTAGTTTGCAATAAAACGACCAAAATATTTATTGCTTCGAACTAATATAATTATCTCGCATATCGCAATCAAATACAATAGTTTACAAGCAAAACTGTGGATAACTTTTAGAAATAAAAAATTCCGCAAAATTTCTTTTGCGGAATTTTTTAAATTATTTTCATTTGAGGCAGGTGATGGCGAAACTCCAACATATGTGCCTATGTGAGTGCGATCACCTGCCACAGATAAAAACAATTCTCATTTATTTTAGCATAAAACAAGAAATAACGGTAAATTTAGCCTAAAACTGAAATCAAATTCTTTGGATCGGCTATCTTAGGGGTCAGGTTGAGTTCTATTCCTACCTCATGTTTCTCGAGAAGCTCATAAGTAAACCGAAGCACCGAATAATCTTCGAGCCCGATGCCGACAGAGTCATACAGGGTGATCTGTCGGTCATTTTCACGCCCGGATTTCGCTCCGGTGATGAGCTCATGGAGCTCGGCATACACTTTGTCGCGCGCCTCATCTTTTTTGAAACGCTGGATCTCCCCTTCAATAACACACTGATCGAAATATTCAACCGCGATTCGACTTCGACTCAAGATTGAAAATTCCAGTTCGGTTTTTCCTATAGTATCTCCGCCAATACCATTGATATGCACTCCGTCTTTAATCCAAGCATTTTTAACGACCTCTACGTTTGCCTTACAAGCAGTACAAGTAGTGATAATATCCGCACCTCGAACAGCCTCCTCGGCATCTTTGCACCTCGTAAATTTTATTTTTCTATCCTGCATATTGTGGGCATATTTATCCATCGCCTTGGTGTCGATATCAAAATATCTGACTTCAGTAATTTCACGCACGAGACAAATCGCCCTCGTTAAGAATTCACTTTGCGCACCGTTGCCGATAATTGCGAGTACGTGACTGTCCGCCCGAGACATCAGTCGGGTGGCGAGCGCCGTCGTCGCTGCGGTACGAAGCGCAGTCATGAGAGTCATCTCAGAAAACATGATCGGGTAACCGGTGTCGATACGTGAGAGTTGCCCCGTCGCCACAACTGTCATCAATCCACTCTCCGGATTTTTCGGATGGCAGTTTACATATTTGTAAGTGTAATAAGTATCATCACAAATCGGCATGAGCTCGAGCACTCCACCCGGCACATGCATCGCCGGCCTAGGAATTTTATTAAATTCTTGCCAGCGACTAAAATCTTTTGCAATTCTTTCAATTAGCTCCCCTAGAAAATTTTCCAAACCATAATCCTTAACCAACTCGGCTAAAGATTCTACAGATAATATTTTCATAATTATTTTTCTTAGTTAGATGTTCAGCATGATAGGCAAAATTAAAAGCCCCTTCGCTGGGGCCGCTTGAACATATTTGATAAGAAAACTAATGTACCCCAGCTGCTATTTAGGAGCGGGTATGGGGGAAAACATATGGAAGTTGAAAATTCGTGTATCAGTCATTACACATTTAGTCTATACCTTATAAAAACTCTGTCAAACAATGTCGGGCTGCCGAGAATCGAACTCGGTCTTCATCCTCCCGAAGGATGTGTACTACCGGTATACTACAGCCCGAAAAAAACCAATAAAAACTGTGGGCATGGAGGGATTTGAACCCTCACAAGATTGCTCTTATACGCTCCTGAAGCGTACGCGTATACCAATTCCGCCACATGCCCCTGTGGAATATTTAATTTATAACAGAAAAGAATTTTTAGCTCAATACTCTTTCTAATATATGCTCCACGACATGCTGCGGCTTGGCGCCGACGTAATCGCAGGCTTGGCAAAAATGAGAATTCTCCCTTAAGTCCGGAGTGGATTCTATGGACAGAAGATACACTTTGCCTTTCGGGGTCAACACAAAATCGGTCTTCAGATAATGTTTCGCGCCTAGGTAAGTATGCAAATCTCTGGCAAGATCGGTTAGTTTTGTTTTTTCAGCCAAAGTAAATTCACCGAAGGTATTGCCCAACGGAAAAGTATAAATATTCTCATCACGGAACATCGGCACGGTATGCGCCGAAGCAATTTTACCCGGAATAAATTCCTCCACTAAAATGCTTTTGTGGTGCATCACCCCGTCTTCTATCGCGCCAATTAATTCCGGAAAAGTTTTCGCCAGGTGAATGCCCATATTAGAATCTTCGGTGTAGGACTTCACTATCCATGGCGAAGAAAATTTTTCAAAAACTTCTTTGGCTTTTTTCATCGGATATTTTTCTATCGGCCCGTCGAAATCTTTTTGATAAACCGAAAACACAATAGAACGTGGCATCCCGAGGCCAAGGTTGCGCACGTGCTCGCGTAACATTTCTTTATTATTTTGCAAAGTCGCCGGAAAGGAAGGCGTGCTGACATGCGGAATACCCAAGCTGTCTAAAATATTGGAAAAGCTCGGATGCGAAGTGTTCCAGGCGACGTCGATTTTATTCATCAAGTCGCTCGGACTGACGGGCACACCGTTTAAATGCCAGATGTGATTTTTATCAATCAGAATATCAAAAGTTTTATATTTATCGCTCAAATTTTCAAAAATATGCGAAAGTATATCCCCGCCTTTTTGCAAAGAATAATTATATTCTCTCCCCGAACCTCCCCGTAAAACTCCTACTCGTTTTTGCATATATTAATTATAGCAATAAGAGAGGAGCAAAAACAAATTTATTTGTTTATTGTCCGAACGTAATTGTTATATGGTAATCCATATATCACAAAAAGAAAAGCCGTCCGCGAGGGACGGCTCCCTCTCGGACGGCGGATGTTGTCAGTGGCGAGAAACGACGATGGCTCGACACTGGTCGATTTCGTAGTCGTCCCAGTCGAACGACCCGACCTTCGAACCACAACGGCAACGAAGTTCCCCCGTCACCGATGCCTTAGTGTCTTCGAGTTCGCCACATTCGGTGATATTTTTGCACCGAAGGCAGCGAACAGGTGTCAGTCGATTCACCTTCTGTTCGGCCATGTTGGCCCTCCTTGTTCAAAATATGTATACTATTTATTTTGCTTTTTGTCAAACAAAAAGCACCCCGCTTGCGCGAGGTGTTTTTTGTTTTTGCTGTGCTTTGTTTTGTTTCGTTCTTTATTTAACTTTTTTATTTTATATGTCTTTCCATATAGTCCAACCAATTTTAAGTTTTGATAGAAACTATTGTGTCGTCAATTGAGCGACACAATACCGACTCAATGAGTTCAATCTCTCCGAGATTCAGGCCACACTAGAGTGCGGACCTCAACCTTACGAAATTTCTTCCGTAAGGTTGGAACATTTTCAAATTGAATTATTCCACGACCAGCTTCCGCTAGCCGTGCCTTGTTACGACTTAGTCCCTGTCACCGAGCTTACCTTAGGCCCCGCTTATGCGGAGACTTCGGGTACTCCCGGCTCCCTTGACTTGACGGGCGGTGAGTACAAGACTTGAGAACGTA